>Ga0209415_10000621_pt1 | contig 66409 bp, 71 predicted proteins | sample PeaSoiSIISIP2007_FD_187696 | JGI IMG/M metagenome (GOLD analysis project Ga0209415, IMG submission 187696) | Peat soil microbial communities from Weissenstadt, Germany - SII-SIP-2007 (SPAdes) (version 2) | ecosystem: Environmental > Terrestrial > Soil > Wetlands > Peat | place: Germany...
CCCTTGGGCAGGTCGGGGTAGAAGTAGTTCTTGCGGTGGAAGATCGAGCGCGGCGCGAGCTCGGAGCCGAGCGCGAGCCCGATCATCAGGCCGAAGTGGACGGCGCGCGCGTTGGCCACCGGCAGGCTTCCCGGCAGGCCCAGGCAGACCGGGCAGGTGCGCGTGTTGGGCGGCTCGCCGAACGACAGCGCGCATCCGCAGAACATCTTCGTGGCGGTCGCGAGCTGAACGTGGATCTCGAGGCCGATCACGGCCTCGTAGGCGGCCTCGACGTCGGCATTGAGCGCCTGCGGGAAAACGGCCTCAGACACGGGCGCTCGCCCCGTCGAAGCCGAGCGCGAGCTCGAGCGCGTGCGCCACGTCGAGCAGGCGGTTCTCGCTGAAGGCCGGCCCCGCGATCTGCAGCCCCACCGGCAACCCCCCGCTGAGGCCGCAGGGGATCGAGATAGCGGGCACGCCGGCGAGCGACATGGGCACCGTGCAGTAGTCGTTCAGGTACATCGCCAGCGGGTCCGCGGTCTTCTCCCCGAGCGCGAACGCGACCGTCGGCGCGGTGGGCGTGAGGATGAAGTCGACCTGCTCGAACGCGCCGCGGAAGTCCTCGGCGATCTTCGTGCGCACGCGCTGGGCGCGCCCGTAGTAGGCGTCGTAGTAGCCGGATGAGAGCGCGTAGGTGCCGAGCATGATGCGCCGCTTGACCTCGGGGCCGAACCCGTCGTGGCGCGTGCGCGTGTACATCTCGAGCAGCTCGTCGGCTCCCTCGGCGCGCATTCCGTAGCGCACACCGTCGAAGCGCGCGAGGTTGGACGAGCACTCGGCGGGCGCGAGCACGTAGTAGGCGGACAGCGCGTGCGGCGCGTGCGCGAGCGCGACGTCCAAGACCTCGGCGCCGAGCTCGCGGGCACGCTGCAGGCTCTCCCGGAAGGCGCTCAGCACTCCCTCCTCGATGCCCTCGCCGGTGAGCTCGGCGGGCACGCCGATGCGCACGCCGGCGAGCCCTTCGGCGCTGGGCAGCTCGATCGCATGGGGAAACTGCAGCGACGTCGCATCGCACGGGTCGCGGCCGACCATGTGCCGCAGCATCAGCGCCGCGTCGCGGACGTCGCGGGTCAGCGGCCCGGCCTGGTCCAGCGAGGAGGCGAATGCGATCATGCCGTAGCGCGAGACCGAGCCGTAGGTAGGTTTCAGCCCGACGATGCCGCACAGCGCGGCCGGTTGGCGGATCGAGCCGCCGGTGTCGGTGCCGAGCGCCCACGGTGCCAGACCGGCGGCGACCGCGGCGGCGCTCCCGCCCGAGGAGCCGCCGGGCACGCGGCCCCGATCCCACGGGTTGCGCACGGGCCCGTAGGCGGAGTTCTCGTTCGAGGACCCCATCGCGAACTCGTCCTGGTTGGTCTTGGCCAGCAGCGGCGCGCCCGCGGCCGCCAGGCGGGATACGACGCTCGCGCTGTAGGGCGGCCGGTAGCCCTCGAGTATCCGCGAGCCCGATTGGCTGGGGACGCCCTCGGTGCAGAACAGGTCCTTCACCGCCAGCGGAACGCCCCCGAGCGGCGCCTGCCGGTCGCCGGCCGGGGGCTCCTCGGCGACCCAGGTGAAGCAGTTCAGCCCCTGCTCGCCGGCGTCCCGGTCCGCGTCCGCGCGGGCACGGTAGGCCTCGAACAGCTCCGCCGCCGAGATCGCGCCCGCGGCGAGCGACTCGCTCGCCGCGACCGCCGAGAGGCCGAGCAGCTCTCCGGCGCTCATGCCTGCGGGCTCGGCACGAGGAAGCCCCCGTCGCTGACCGCCGGAGCCGCTTGCAGCGCGACCTCGCGCGGCAGGCACGGGCGCGGCTCATCGGCGCGCAGCGCGCCCGTGACCTCGACCACGTGCGAGGTTGGTGGCACGTCCTCGAGGTCCAGCTCGCCGATCTTGGCGACGTGGTCGAGCACCGCCGAGAGCTCGGCGGCCATCGGCTCGATCTCCTCCTCGCGGAGCGCCAGGCGGGCCAGCCGGGCAACGTGCAGGACCTCTTCGCGTGCGATCACGGTGGCGGCATTCTACGGCGCGCCCGCGTGCACCCGGGGAACGGCCTCCACGGCGCTCGGCTCGCGCGATCGCCGGTGTGCCTGCCGTTGCGGCGAACGGCCTCCGGAACTACAGCTAGCCCGCGGGAGGGCTCTCGCCGGCGGGTGGCGGCGCGGGCGGGGCAGCCGGCGGCGGCAGAGGCGGCGTTGCGGGCTGCGCAGCCGCTGCCGAGCCCCCCGTCGTCCCTGCGGGGGGCGCGGCAGCCGCGGCCGGGTAGCTGGAGGACTCGCCGCCCCCCGGGGCCTCGCCGCCGCCGGGGACCTCGCCGCCGCCGGGGACCTCGCCGCCGCCGGCGTGGGCTCCCGTCGGCGAGACGCCTTCTTCCTGCATCGCCAGATAGCCGCCGTAGGTGATCGCCACCGCGGCGATCAGCCCGAGCCAAATCCCGATCTTGATGCCGTAGGAGGCCGAGTAGTGGATTCCCGCGATCGTGCCGCTGGTGCCGCCGCTCGGGTGGTGGATGATCCGGTAGAGGATCAGGATCGTCGACAGCCCGCCGAGGCCCGCGACGATCGCGCCCGGCGCGACCGGGAGCTCCACGTGCTCCTGGGCGGCGCGCATGCCGACCAACGCGAGCGCGACGATGATCGTGATGAGCCACACCCAGCGGCTGTTGGTGAACGTATGCCAACCGTTGGCGCTCGTCGAGTAGCTGATCCCGCCGATCGACGAGCTCGCGCTGCCCCCGTACCACTTGAAGAAGAACAGGAAGATGAAGAAGGCGATCGCACCGATGCCGATGATGCGATCGGCGCGACGCAGCTGGCTGATGTCGAAGCTCATTGCGGTGGTTGCCCCCGTGGTGACTCGTGTGCGCGCACCTCCCGCTGGACCTGCCCTGCAGCCGGAGATCGCGCCGTTCATCGCAAGGTTCCGCGCGGATGGCGCCATTCCTGCTCGGCGGGTCCCGTTCGCGTGCGCGCCGGACGGCGCTCAGGGACGCGGTCGCGGCTCGGGGCGCGCCCGCTCGTACATCGAAGGGCGTTCATCGCGCAGCGCGAGCCAGGCGCCGACCAGGATCAGCATCGACCCCACGAGCGCGAGCCACGGGCCGGCGCACAGCGACGTTGCGTGGTCGGGGCGCTCGAGCACGCGCACCGCGGCGGCTATCACCGCGAGCAGGCCCAGCGGCACGCACCACACGGCGGTCGCGACGGGCAGCGCGGGGCTGCGCTCGATGAGCGCGCTGAGAACCATCGCGAGGGCGGCGCAGACCGCGGTGAGCAGGAGCACGATCGTCGGGCCGAAGGTGTCCCACGCGTCGAGCGTGCCGATCGGGCTTTCATACCAGGGCTTCAGCAGCGAGACGATCACGCAAGCCGCGCCGACCAGGGTCAGCAGCTCGCCGACGCGTAGCCGCCTGAGGCTCACCGGCGCCCACCCCCTGGCCGGCCGCTCATGCGGCGTCCTGGTCGGCTTGGCGGGGCAGGCTGTCCGGGCTCGCCTGCGAGCGGGCAGCCTGCAGCGTGTTGCGCAGCAGCATCGCGATCGTCATCGGCCCGACGCCGCCTGGCACCGGCGTGATCGCGGAGGCGACATCTGCGACCGCGGCGTAGTCCACATCGCCCACGAGCCCGCTCTTGTTGCCGGCCTGCTCGGGCGTGAGCCGGTTCATGCCTACGTCGATCACCACGGCGCCGGGCTTCACGAAGTCCGCCTCGATCAGGCGCGGGCGCCCGACGGCGGCGATCAGGACCTCGGCGCGGGCGCAGACCGCGCGCAGGTCGCGCGTGCGCGAGTGGCAGACGGTCACCGTGGCGTTTTGCGCGAGCAGCATCTGGGCCATCGGCTTGCCGAACAGGTTCGAGCGGCCGACCACCACCGCCTCCGCGCCTTCCAGCTCCACGCCCGCCTCGTCGAGCAGCTCGAGCACGCCCGCCGGCGTGCACGGACGCAGCCCCGCTCGCCCGAGCGCGAGCAGGCCGGCGTTCACGGGCGTCAGCCCGTCAACGTCCTTCTCGGCGCCGATCATCGCCGTGAGGGCCGGCCCGTCGAGATGGTCGGGTACGGGGAGCTGCAGCAGGATGCCGCTGACCGACTGGTCCCCATCAAGCGCTTCCAGCTCCTCGGCGACCTGCGCGAACGACGCCCCGGCCGGCAGGCGCCGGTCGAAGGGGGTCATCCCCACCTCCGCGCACGCGCGCTGCTTGCCGGCCACGTACACCGCGGAGGCGTGGTCCTCGCCGACCAGCACCGTCGCGAGCCCCGGGGTGCGGCCGGTCTGCTCGCGGAATGCCTGCACCTCGAGCGCGACCTGCGCGCGCACGCGCGCGGCGACCGCCCTGCCGTCGATGACCCTGGCGCTCATACGGCAGATGCTATGCGCTCGGGCGGGAGGGAACTCGCGCGCCTCAGCGCCGGCTGACCGGCGCGTACTCGGCCATCAGCTTGCGTTCCGATCCGTCTTCGGCGAAGCGCACCACGATCACCCCGCCGGGCTCCACGCCGGTGACCACGCCGTCGCCGAACGCGGCGTGCACGATGTCCTCGCCGAGGCGGAACTGGATCGTGGGCTCCTGGCGGCGCCCCACGCGCGGCTGCACCGTGCCCGCGGCTGCGCCCGCAGCGCCAGCGGGCGCACCCGCCGAGATGGGGAGCGCGCCGGGCCTGAAGATGCGCTCCATGGGCTCCTCCAGCAAGTCGGCGGGGATCTCGTCGAGGAAGCGGCTGCGCATGCCGTATGCGTGCGTGCCGAACACGGCACGGCGCCGGGCATAGGAGAGGTAGAGGCGTCGCATCGCGCGGGTGATCCCTACGTAGAACAGGCGGCGCTCCTCCTCCAGGCCGCCCTCCTCGAGCGCGCGCGAATGCGGGAAGACGCCCTCCTCACAGCCGGCGATGAACACGATCGGGTACTCCAGTCCCTTGGCGTTGTGGAGCGTCATCAGCGTGACCAGGCCTTCGTCGTCGCTGCGCGTGTCCGCGTCCGCGACGAGCGCGATCTGCGCGAGGAACACCTCGAGCGTGTCCTCCCCGGGCGCGGCCGCGGCGTCGAACTCGCGGCCGACCTCCACGAGCTGCTCGAGGTTCTCGATCCGCCCCTGCGCCTCGATCGTGCGCTCGGCCTCCAGCGCCTCGACGTAGCCGGTGCGTGCGAGCACGGCGTCGAGCAGCTCGGCGATCCCCACCGGCCCCGCGGGCTCGCCCCCGCCGCCAGCGATGTCCTCGCCGCCCGCGTCCGCCTCGCCGCCCGCCGCGCCCGGTTCGCCGCCATCCTGGCCGAGGGGGCCCACGGCCAGACGCCGCAGCTCCACCATCGTGGCCATGAAGCGGCCCAGCGCCTTGACCGCGGCGGTCCCGAGCCCGGGGACCTGCGCGGGCTCGACCGCGGCCTCCCAGACGGACACGCCGAGCGTCTCGGCGTGTGAGATCACGCGCCCGAGCGAGGTGGCGCCGATGCCGCGCCTCGGCGAGTTGGCCACGCGCGTGAAGCTCACGACGTCGAAGGGGTTGGCCAGCAGCGAGAGATAGGCCATCGCGTCCTTGATCTCGGCGCGCTCGTAGAACTTCGTGCCGCCGATCACCTGGTAGGAGATCTCGCGGCGCACGAGCGTGTCCTCGATCACGCGGGACATCGCGTTGGTGCGGTAGAGCACCGCGATCTCGGCGCGCGCCGCGCCCTCGTCCAGCAGGCGCTCGATCTCGCCGACCACGAAGCGCGCCTCCGCGTGCTCGTCCTCGAGCGCGCGCAGCTGGATCTGCTCGCCCTGTCCCAGCTCGCTCCACAGGCGCTTGCTGATGCCGCCCCGGTTGTTGGCGATCACGGCGTTGGCCGCCGCGAGGATCGTCTCGGTGGAACGGTAGTTCTGCTCGAGCTTGACCACCCGAGCGTCGGGAAAGTCCTGCTGAAAGTCCAGGATGTTGCGTATGTCGGCTTGACGGAAGCTGTAGATCGACTGCGCATCGTCGCCCACCACCGCGAGGTTGCGGTGTCCGATCGGGCCGGCGTAGGCGGGCCGATCTCCCGGCCGGGGGGCGCCCGAGGGCGGGCGCCCGCCGCCGACGAGCAGTTGCAGCAGCCTGTACTGGGCGTGGTTGGTGTCCTGGTACTCGTCCACGAGCACGTGGCGGAAGTACTCGCCGTAGCGCTCGCGGACCTCCTGGTAGAGCTCGAGCAGGTTGACCGCGCGGAACAGCAGGTCGTCGAAGTCCATCGCGTTCATCCGCAGCAGGTCGCGCTCGTAGAGCTCGTAGACCTCGGCGACCATCTCCTCGTAGGGCGAGCCGACCGCCTGGCGGTAGGCGGCGGCGTCGATCAGACGGTTCTTGGCTGCCGAGATCTGGTTCTGCAGCGCGGCCGGCGTGAAGCGCTTGGGATCCACGCCGACGGCGTCCGCGCAGCGCCTGGTCAGGCGGCGCGAGTCGGCCTGGTCGTAGATCGTGAACTGGCGGGTGTAGCCCAGCCGCGCGGCCTCCGCGCGCAGGATCCGCGCGCAGGCGGCGTGAAAGGTCATCAGCCACATGCCGCGCGTGCCGTGGCCGAGCAGGCGCTCGACGCGCTCGCGCATCTCGCTGGCGGCCTTGTTGGTGAACGTGATCGCGAGGATCTCCCCGGCCTGGGCCTGATCGGTGTAGATCAGGAACGCGATCCTGTGCGCGAGCACGCGCGTCTTGCCGCTGCCGGCGCCCGCCAGGATCAGCAGCGGCCCCTCGCCGTGCGTGACGGCCTCGCGCTGGGGCTCGTTGAGGCCTTCGAGCAGCTCCTGGAGGTGCTCTGCATGGGGGTTCTCGGGCATCGAGCCTCCAGCATAGATGTGCGCTCGGCAGCCCCTGCGAGCGCCGGCCGGCGCGCTAGCCGCCGGCCGGGTTGGTGCCCCGGACGGGACGCAGCGGCCGCACCTCGGCCGGTGGTTTGGGCTCGCTCTCGGAGAGCTCGGCGACCAGGTCCTCGAGCGCGCCGATGCGGCTGGAGAGCGCCTGGATGGCCTCGGCGATGGGGTCGGGCAGGTGTATCCAGTCGGCGTCGGGGCCCTCCACCGGGCGCCCGTCCACGCGCACCGGGTGTCCTGGGTTGCCGACCACCGTGGAGTTGGGCGGAACGTCGGTGATCACCACGCTGTTGGCGCCGATCTTGGCTCCGTGGCCGATCGTGATCGGGCCCAGCAGCTTCGCGCCGGAGCCGATCGTGACGTTGTCCTGCACGGTCGGGTGGCGCTTGCCGGTCGCGAAGCCCGTGCCGCCGAGCGTGACCCCCTGGTAGAGCGTGACGTCGTTGCCGATGTCGGCGGTCTCGCCGATGACCACCCCGGCGCCGTGGTCGATGAACAGGCCCTCGCCGATGCGCGCGGAGGGGTGGATCTCGATGTTGGTGACCGCGCGCGTGAACATCGAGATCACGCGCGGCAGCAGCGGCATCCCGGCCTCTCCCAGCGCGTGGGCCACGCGGTAGGCCAGCACGGCGTGTATCCCGGGCCAGGTGGCGAGGATCTCGCCCGTGCTCGCATCACGCGCGGCCGGGTCGCGGTCGCGCGCCGCGCACACGTCGCGGCGCACCTCCTTGGCCACCCGCGCGAACCTCTGCAAACCGGCCATGCCCACAGCGTAGCGGCGAATCCGGCCCCCGGAAGGTGATTCACGGCACGGTCAGCCCGCCGGACTACGGTGCGAAGAACGCCTGGGAGATGTAGCGCTCGCCGGAGTCCGGCATCACCACCACGATGCGCTGCCCCCTGCTCTCGGGTCGCTGCGCGACCTCGAGCGCCGCGTACAGCGCGGCGCCGCAGGAGATCCCGGCGAGCACGCCGGCGCGCCGGGCACAGCTCCAGGCGGTCTGGATGGCGTCGTCGTCGGACACCGCGACCACCTCGTCGAGCAGCTCACGGTTGAGCACCGGCGGCACGAAGCCGGCGCCGATCCCCTGGATGCGGTGCGGTCCGGGCCGTCCTCCGGAGAGCACGGCCGAGCCGCTCGGCTCGACCGCCACGACGCGCAGCTTGGGGTTGACGCGTTCGCGCAGGTACTCCCCGACGCCCGTGATCGTGCCGCCCGTGCCGACGCCGGCGACGAGCACGTCCACGCGGCCGTCCAGCGCGCCCTCGATCTCGGGCCCGGTCGCGCGCCGGTGGGCCTCGGGGTTGGCCGGGTTGGAGAACTGGTCGGGGAGGAACACGTCCTCGCCGCGGGCCATCTCGCGCGCGGCCTGCACCGCCTCGGCCATGCCGCCGAGCGACTCGGTGATGTCCACCCGTGCGCCGTAGAGGCGCAGCAGGCTCTCGCGCTCGCGGCTCATGCCCTGAGGGAGCGTGAGCACGAGCTCGTAGCCCTTGGCGGCGCACACGAACGCCAGCGCGATGCCCGTGTTGCCGCTCGTCGCCTCGACGATCGTTGTGCGCCCCGGCGAGATGCGGCCTTCGGCCTCCGCCGCCTCGATCATCGCCACGCCGATGCGGTCCTTGACGCTCCCGCCGGGGTTGAAGGCCTCGAGCTTGGCGAACAGCTCCACGCCGTTGTCGGCGGCGGGCGTATCCGCGAGCAGGGCGGGCAACCCGATCAGCGGAGTGCGGCCGACAAGCTCTGAAATGTTGATCGGGATTGAGGCCATGAGGCCTCACGACAATAGTGAGTAGCCGGTCGCTGGGTGGACCCGGTGCCGTCCGGGTTGGCGTAGGCAGCGCGCTCGGCATCGCAGCCGGCGGCAACGTCCTCACGCCGGCGCTCGTGGACACCGGAGCGCACGCGATCTCCGCCACCGCCCAGGACTCGCTGGATCGATGAGCCGCGACCGCGCGGCCTAGTAGGCGCCGGTACGCCCCAACGTGAACCACACCGCCTTGCCCTCGCCGGTCGGGATCACGCCCCACGCGTCGGACATATCCTCGACGATCCGCAGGCCGCGGCCCGAGGGCTGGCGCGGCGTCGGCGAGCGCAGTCGCGGTCGTCCATCTCCGCTGTCACGCACCTCCACGCGAACCCGACCGCCGCATTCGATCACCAGCTCGAAGTCGCTGTGCGCGTGTCGCACGCAGTTCGTGGCCAGCTCGGACGTCATGATCTCGGCCGCCTCGACCACCTCCGGCGGCTGCTCGGCGAGCGCCTCGCGCACGAAGCGGCGCGCCGCCGCCACGGCCTCCGGTCGGCCGCGGAAGCTCTGCCGTACGGTCACGCTGCGCTGAGGAGAACGTCGATGAGGCTGCCCGGCTCCCATACGCCTTCCCCCTTCGCTTCACCGGACCGTCGCCGAAGGCTAGCCGCTCTGCCGGTCGCGTCGAGCAAGGCGCCCGCTGAGTCTCAGGGTTCCGGCGCGCGGATGATCGTCTTGAACGTCACGTCGAGGACCGGGCCCGGCCGCCAGGATGGACCGGGCTGCACTCCTTCCACTTGAACCTCGATGTGGCGACGACGGCGCAGCAGGGCCTGCCCGTAGGCCGACAGAGCGCAGGACGCGTTCGGCGCTGTCCTCGCCCCGACGCCGAGGTGTCCAACCGAGGCGCCCGACGGTAGGACGCGCAGGTTGATTTCGGTGTACTGCTGCGCGTTGCCCGGGAGTTCGACGACCCCACCGGAGAGGCGACGCAGTGGGAGCAGCATCTGTAGCGCCGGGTTGCCGGTGCGGCAGGGCCCGAGGGCGATGTCGCGCATCCTGAGGCCCATCACACGCGTGTCCGGCGTGCAGACGAGGGTGTTCCTCGGTCCTTCGGCTACGAGTTCGGTGCCGGGCGAGCGCGAGACGAGGTAGTTGCGGCCGGTCCCTCCTTCCAGGCGCTCGCCGGGCGTCCTTCCTCCGAAGAGATGGTTGGTGCCCCTGCCGCCGTAGACCTGGCCTACGCCGATGATGCGGTCCCGCAATCCCGGGGCGGTGGCGATGCCGGTCGCGAGATCCACCGTCAAGCTCCCTGTCGTCGCTCGGTAGTTCGCGACCGTGGAGCGGACGCCCACGAGCAGGTTGTGGCCGCCGCCGCCGACGAGTTCGCCAGATTCGGGCCAGTTGGGCGCATAGAGTCGGTCATCTCCCTTGCCGCCTTCGATGTACGCGGCGCCGCGGAGCCGGCGGGCGTCGATGACGTCACCCCGATCGCCGCCGGTGATCTGGATGGACGTGAAGCTTTCGCCCGCCCGGCCGCAGATGAACGTATGGGGCGATCTCCCGGCGCAGAGACCCTCTTCGCCTCCGAGATGGACCGTCGTGGCGGAGTCCGTGAAACGCACCCGACCTTCGGCCAGGCTGCTAACCGTGATTCGGTTGGCATCGCTCGGCAGGCTCTGGTAGGCAAGCTGCCACGTGCAGCCACCCCTGCAATCGGACGAGCCGGTGAGCTCGCCCGCGCGAGCCGGCGAGGCGGCGAACGGGAGTACAGACATTGCGATCAGGAGCGCGGTCGCGCGAGGCATGACACCTGCATAACACTCGACGGCGGCGTGCGGTGCGATGACCCTAGATGTGGTACATGCTCGCGCCCGCCTCGCGCATCTCGCGCTCGATCACATCGGCGATGGTGGTCTCGGCGAGCACCTTGCGCGCGGCCTCGGCGGCGTCGGCGAACACGCCCTGGGAGTCGCGCCCGAGCGGCCCGTCGAGCAGCTCGACGATCTCCAGCACGGTGACGGTCGCGGGCTCGCGGGCGAAGCGGTAGCCGCCCTTGACGCCGCGCTGGGAGCTCACGATCCCCGCGCGCCTGAGCACCGCGAACAGCTGCTCGAGGAACTGCACGGGCACCTCGCGCTTGCGCGCGAGCTCGCCGATCGGCACGGGCTCGGGGCCACCGCTGCGCCCGAGCTCGGCGAGGGCGAGCAGTGCGTATGGCGACTTGCTGGTGATCGAGATCATCTTGCGGGGGCGACGGCCGGCCTGGGCCATCGCAGGCCGATCGTAGTGGGCGCAAGCGACGGCCGTCCGGCGGCCGGCCGCGAGGCCGCCATGCGGTTAGAGCCAGCCGCGCTCGGTGGCGATCAGCACCGCCTGCGCCCGGTCGACAGCACCGAGCTTGCCGTAGATGTTGTGCAGATGCGTGCGCACCGTGCTCGTGGACAGCGTGAGCTCGTGCGCGATCTGCTTGTAGACCTTTCCTTCGGCGAGCCGCTGCAGCACGCCGAGCTCGCGGCCGGACAACGGGCACGGGTCGACGTGGCGCTGGCGCTGGCTGGCTGCGCTGGGCAGCTCGTAGAGCACGCGACGCAGCTCCTCGGGCCCGAGGCCCACGCTGCGGGCGCTCTGCAGCATCTCGCTCGGAGAGACCCTCGCGCCCTGGGCGTAGTGGGCGAGCATGTCGGCCAGTCGGATGAACGCCGCCTCGCCCTCGGCTTCCGGGTTGTGGTGGCGCTCGATCGGCATCGCGATCGTGCCCGGCAGCCCCCAGCGGCGGATCAGCACCCCTCCGACGAGCGCGTGGTCGACGCCGAGCTCGCGGCGCTCCTGATGGATTCGTTCCTCGGGCGTGCGCGCGCCGCGGTGGACCTGGGCGGGATACCCGGGGTAGGCGTGGATCAGCACGAGCTTGCCGATGTCGTGCAGCAGGCTCGTCACGGTCAGGCGGTCGCGGTTCTCGTATCCGACCTCGGCGGCCACGCGGTCGGCTGCGTGCTGGGTGGCCAGCGCGTGCAGGCGGAAGCGCTCGGGGGCAGCGTCCCACACGCTGGCCCGCTCGAAGAAGTCGAACGTGCGCACCTGCGTTGCGAGCGACTGCACGGTCGGGGGGCTCAGCAGCTCGACGGCGGCGACCGCGGTGTCGACACGCGTGCGCGCGTCCTGGGAGCGGTTGGCCACGCGCAGCACGGCGATGATCAGCGCCACGTCGGACTCCACCGCGGAGACGATGTCAGCGGTCGCGACGTGGTCCTTGGCGATCACCGACAGCAGGCGGTTGCGCGACTCGGCCAGCGCGGGAAACGCCTCGAGCGCTTCGAATGCCATCGTCAGGCGGCGCCCGTGACCCTCGTTCTGGTGGCGCTCACCGGGCGCCGCGGGCGCCGACGAGCCACGCGCAGGGGCAGCTGCCGGTCGACGCGTCTTGGCGGACCTGAGGCTCGTCTTCACGTCCTTGCGCTTCTTCGTCGCGACGGTTCCCTGCATTCGCAAAAACCCCTTCCTTGGGTTCACCGGCCATCCGAGCCGGAGATTCCGCGTTCGAGGCTCTATCGGCACGCCGGCGCTCACAATTGAGCGGAATTTCGCCGAGCGCCCCGGCAGCGACCGTCGCGGGGACAGCAAACCCGCTGCCGGGCCCGAAAACTCGGGGCACGGAGCTCTGATCCGGGTCTGCGGGAGAGCTGCCGGCGCCGGACCGAAAGGTCGCTTCAGGCGCGTTGCAGCGCGGCGTCGATGCGGCGCAGCGTCTCCTCGCGGCCGATCAACGCGACGCTCTCGAAGATCCCGGGCGAGACCGTGCCGCCGCAGATCGCCACGCGCAGCGGCTGGTAGACCTCGCGGGGCTTGCGGCCGCTGCTCTCCAGCACCGCCCCCAGCGCCGCGCCTACTGCCGCCTCGTCGAAGCCCTCGGACTCAGCGAGCGCCGTGCGCACCTGCGCGAGCGTTGCGCGACCCTCGGGGCCGAGCCAGCGCTCGCGCGCGGCGGGGTCCTCGGCGGGACCGTCGAACAGCGGCCCCGCGAGCGGCCAGAAGTCGGCGAGCGTGTGGATCTTCTCCTGGCTGATGCGCGCGGCTTCGCGCAGGCCGTCGCGACCGGTGAACGCCTGCAGGCGGTCGGTGAGGTCCTCGAGCCCCAGCGTGCGGATGTACACGCCGTTCAGCCACTTCAGCTTGGTCTCGTCGAAGCGCGCGGGGTTGCGGCTGACGCGCTCGAGCGTGAAGCGCTCGATCAGTTCCTCGGTGGAGAGCACGGTCGCGTCGTCGCCCGCGCCCCACCCGAGCAGCGCCAGGTAGTTGCGCACCGCCTCGGGCAGGTAGCCCGCGTCGCGCAGCTCCTGCACGGATGCGGCGCCGTGGCGCTTGGAGAGCTTCTTGCCGTCGGGGCCGTGCAGGAGCGGCAGGTGCGCGTAGCGCGGCAGCGGCGCCTGCGAGAGGCCCACCTCGCGCGCGGCCTCCAGCACCAGCAGCTGCTTGGGCGTGTTGGAGAGGTGATCCTCGCCGCGCACCACGTGGGTGATGCCCGCGTCGAGGTCGTCGATCGCGACCGCGAAGTTGTAGAGGACCGAGCCGTCCGCGCGCGCGATCACCGGGTCGTCCATGTGGCGGTGCTCGAAGCTCGTGGGGCCGCGGATCACGTCGTCGACGACGGTGGCGCCCTCGTCCGGCACGCGCAGGCGCACGGCGCCCTGCGCTTCGGGCTCGCCCCTGAAGCCGCGCTCGGCCCCGTGCTCGGCCTTGTAGGCGCGGACATCCTCGGCGGTTGCCGCCGAGCGGTAGGCGCGGCCGTCCTCCAGCAGCGCGGCGAGCACCTCTTTGTGGCGCGCGGAGCGCTCGGTCTGCATGATCGGACCCTCGTCCCAGTCGAGCTCCAGCCAGCGCAGCGCGTCGAGGATCTGCTGCACGTTCTCGGGGGTCGAGCGCTCGCGGTCGGTGTCCTCGATGCGCAGCACGAGCTCGCCGCCCTCGTGACGCGCCAGCAGCCAGTTGAACAGCGCCGTGCGCGCACCGCCGATGTGGAGCGCGCCCGTCGGGGAAGGCGCGAAGCGAACCCTCATAATCGCCCGCATGCTAATCGGCGCGCACGTCTCGCCCGCGGGCGGCCTGTGGAAGGCGATCGGGCGGGGCGAGGAGCGCGGCTGCCGTGCGATCCAGATCTTCAACCAGTCGCCGCGTATGTGGAGGCCAACCGCCTACGGCGAGGAGGACTTCGCCGCGTTCCGCGAGGCGAAGTCCGGGAGCACGATCGGCGCGGTGCTGATCCACGCGGTCTACCTGCTCAACTGCGCAAGCGAGGACCCCGCCATACGCGCCAAATCGCTGGCCTCGCTGACCCACTCGCTGCGCGTCGGGCAGGCGATCGGCGCGGCCGGCGTGGTGCTGCACCCGGGCTCGGCGAAGACCGGCGACGTCGCCGCGGCGATCGAGCGAGCGGGTGCCACGATCGCGCAGGCGCTCGCCGAGAGCGAGGGCTGCGATGTGCACCTCGAGAACACCGCCGGCGCTGGCGGCACGCTCGGCCGCTCCTTTGCGGAGCTCGCGCAGCTGCTCGCGGCCGCCGGGGGCGACGAGCGCTTGGGGGTCTGCCTGGACTCCTGCCACCTGTTCGCCTCCGGGTATGACATCCGCACCTACGCGGGCACCGACGCGGTCGTGCGCGAGGCCGTGCGCGCGCTCGGCCGCGGCCGCATCCGCTCGCTGCACCTCAACGACTCCCAGACGCCGCTCGGATCAAACCGCGACCGTCACGCCAACGTCGGCGAGGGAGAGCTGGGCGAGACGGGCTGCGCGGCGTTTCTCTCCGCCCGCGGCCTGCAGCGCCTGCCGTGTGTGCTTGAGACCCCCGGAGCGAACCGCGAAGGCGCCTCGCGCGGCGAAGTGGAGCTCGCGATGGCGCTTCGCGAGCGGGGGCTGGCGGCGGCGCGCTGACGCCACCGAGCGGCGTGGGCGTCAGCTGGCGAGCGCGGCGGAGGGCATCGGCGAGCGCTGCGCGATCGCGTTTTCCAGCTCTGCCCGCAGCGTCGGCGTGTGCGCGACGCGGTACGCCTCGCCGAGTCGCAGCCGCCGCGGCGGACCGCTCCCCATGTCGATGTCCACCACCACCTCGGCCGCACCGGGGAAATCCTCGATCGCCTGCTTGAGGCTGTCGATGGCGCCGCTGCACAGCTCCGACGCGCTGACACGCAGGTGCACCGTGCGCGCCTGGGCACTGTTGGCGGCCGCGGCGGCCTGCGCCTTGGTGCGTGCCCGCTCGATCTCCTGCGGGGAGGGCGCGAAGCGCTGCACGCTCTGCACGACCAGGCACGTGCTGCCTGCTTCCTTGTGGTCGACCCTGCCCTTTACGAGCACGATCTCATCGGCCTGGAGCAGCTGCTCGTGCTCGGCGAGCGCCTTGCCGAACACGAGCATCTCGACCGAGCCGGCGAGATCGTCGAGCGTGGCGAACATCATGTGGTCGCCGTTGCGGGTGCGGATGCGCTTGGTCTCGGTGATGATCCCGCCGACCGTCACGAGCTCCTTGTCGCGCCGGTCGGGCAGCTGCGACAGCGGGCACTCCACGCGCGCGCGCAGCGCGTCGCGCAGGGGCTTCAGCGGATGGGCCGAGACGAACAGGCCGATCGCCTCCTTCTCCGCGGCGAGCAGCTGCGGCTGCTCGAACTCCTCGGCGGGAATCGGCGGATGCACGGGCGCTGCGAGCCCGCCCGGCGCGGCGCCAGCGGATCCTGCGGGGCGGTCCTCGTGCAGGTCGAAGATCGAGCCCTGCCCGATCAGCGCATCCTGCTGGACTTTCTGGCCTTTGGCCTGGGCCTGCTCGAGCACCTCGAGCATGCCCTTGCGGCTGGCGCCCGTGGAGCCGAGCGCGCCGCACTTGATCAGCGCCTCGATCGCCTTCTTGTTGACGGTGCGGCTGTCAACGCGCTCGCAGAAGTCCCACAGCGAGCTGAACTCGCCGCCCTCCGCGCGCGCCCGCTTGATCGCCTCGACCGCCTGATAGCCCACGCCCTTGACCGCGTCCAGGCCGAAGCGGATGTTGCCCTGCACGACGGTGAACTCGTGGTCTGAGAGGTTCACGTCGGGCGGCAGGATCTCGATCCCCATCTCCTCGCAGCGCGCCACGAAGAACGGCACCTTGTCCTTGGTGGACATCACCGAGGAGATCAGTGCGGCCATGTACTCGGCGGGATGGTTGGCCTTCAGCCAGGCGGTGCGATAGGCGATCAGGGCGTAGCAGGCGGCGTGGGACTTGTTGAAGGAGTAGTCCGCGGACTTCTCGTTGGTCTGCCACAGGAACTCGATCACCTCGGGGCGCGTGCCGGACGCGCGCGCGCCCTCGACGAACTCCGGCTTCAGCGCTGCCATCGCCGCGCGGTTCTTCTTGCCGATCGCCTTGCGCAGGTCGTCGGCCTTGGCCCCGGAGAAGCCGGCGAGCTCCTTTGAGATCTGCATCGCCTGCTCCTGGTAGAGGATCACGCCGTTGGAGGAGGCGAGGATCTCGCGCAGGCGCTCGTCGGCGTAGACGATCTCCTGCGGGCGGTGCTTGCCGCGCGCGTACACCGGGATCTGGTCCATCGCCCCGGGGCGGTACAGCGCGTTGAGCGCGACGAGGTCGTTGAACTCGTCCGGGCGCACCTTCTTCAGCGCGTCGCGCATCCCCTCGGACTCGAACTGGAACACGCCGGTGGAGTCTCCGCGCGCAAGCATCTCGTAGGTGAGCGGATCGTCCAGCGGCAGCGTGGTCATGTCGGGGCGCGCGCCGCTGGAGCGCTCGATGATGTCCAGCGCATCCTCGATCACGTCGAGGTTGCGCAGGCCGAGGAAGTCCATCTTGAGCAGGCCGATCTCCTCTATCGGCTTCATCGAGAACTGCGTGACCGTGCGGAAGGTGCGCTCGCCGTTCTCGTCGGTGCCCGCGTCGGCGAGCTGCAGCGGCACGATGTCGGTCAGCGGCCGGTCCGCGATCACGACCGCGGCGGCGTGGATCGAGGAGTTGCGCACGATCCCCTCCAGGCCCTGTGCGACGTCCACGATCTGGCGTGCGACGGGTTCCTCGTCGCACGCCTTGCGCAGCGGCTGCCCGTCCTTCAGGCATTCCTGGAAGGACGGCGATCGGCCCATGATCGGGTCGGGGATCAGCTTCGCCAGACGGTCGCCGGTCGCGTAGTCGTGGCCCAGCACCCGCGCCGCGTCGCGCGTGGCCGCGCGCGGGAACATCTTTCCGAACGTCACGATCTGGGCGACCGACTCACGGCCGTACTTGTCGGTCACGTAGCGCATCACCCGCTCGCGCCCGCGCACGGAGAAGTCGATGTCGATGTCCGGCATCGACACGCGCTCGGGGTTCAGGAAGCGCTCGAACAGCAGGTCGTAGCGGAGCGGGTCGACGTCGGTGATCGCCAGGCAGTAGGACACGATCGACCCCGCCGCCGAGCCGCGGCCGGGACCGACCGCGATGCCGTTCTCCTTGGCGAAGCGCACGAAGTCCCAGACGATCAGGAAGTACGCGTTGAAGCCCATGCGGTCGATCACGTCGAGCTCCATCTCCATGCGCTCGACCGCCTCTGCGGGCGGCGGGTCGCCGTAGCGCAGCACCAGGCCCTCGCGCACACGCGCGCGCAGGTACTCGCGCTCGGGGCTGCCGTCGGGCGTGGCGTAGCTTGGGATCAGCTGCTTGCCCAGCTCAAGCTCCACCGAGCAGCGCTCGGCGATCTCCAGCGTGCTCGCCAGCGCCTCGGGCCACTGCGCGAACGCGACTGCCATCTCGTGGCTGTCGCGCAGGTAGAACTCGTTGGCGTCGAACGTCAGCTTCGGCGCCGCGATCGTGCTCTTGGTCTGCACGCACAAGAGCGCGGTGTGATGGTCGTAGTCCTCGCGGCGCAGGTAGTGCACGTCGCCGGTCGCGACCAGGCTGCCGCCCACCTCCCGGGCGATGCGCACGATCCCCTCGTTGCACTTCTCCTGGGCGGCCAGGCCGTTCTTCTGCAGCTCGAAGTAGACGCTCTCGGGGCCGAAGATCGCCAGCAGCTCGTCCGCGTGTGCGCGCGCGTCATCCGGCCGCTCGGCGATCAGGCGCTGGCAGAAGCGCGAGGCCAGGCAGCCGGTGAGCGCGATCACCCCCTCGGAGTGGCGCTCGACCTGCTCCAGGTCGACGGTTGGCTTGCCCCGCTGCAGGCCCTCGAGGAAGCCCGCCGAGGAGAGCTTGACGAGGTTGCGGTAGCCCGCGTCGTCGGCGGCCAGCAGCGTCAGGTGGTTGCGCTCGACGCGTCCGCCGGCGGTGTGGTCGTCCACCAGGTAGATCTCGCATCCGATGATCGGCTTGACGCCGTGCTTGCGCGAGGCCCGGTAGAGCTCGACGGCGCCGTTCATCACGCCGTGGTCGGTCAGCCCGAGCGCCGGCTGCCCGAACTCGGCGGCGCGCGCGGCGAGCTCCTCGATCTTGCACGCGCCGTCGAGCAGCGAGTACTCGGAATGCACGTGGAGGTGTGCGCAGCAGGGCGTGCTCACTGGCTCTGCATGCTAGGCCTCGGCCCGGCGGATGCTCAGCGTCCGCGCCGCTGTTTGCGGCGGAAGCGCCAGCGTCCGATCAGCGACATGCTGTGCTTGTGAGGCACCCGCACCGGGCTCTGCGTCGGCGCCTGCGGCGCGACGGCGGGGGCGGCCTCGGCACGCGCGCGCAGGCGCTCGACGGCAGCTGCGAGCGCCGTCGCCATCTCCTCTGCGCGCGCCTGCGCCGCCGCCGCGGAGCCCGAGCCCGCGAGCCCGGCCTGCCCCAGCGGCTGAACGAGAGCCGCCTCGGTCGCAGGCGCCTGCTCGGCGTAAGCCACGGTGGGCGCGACGGCCTCGCGCGCGCTCATAGCGACGGTGAGGTGCGCGACGATCTCCTTCATCTCGCCCACCAGCCCCTCCATCTGGCGATGGCCCTGGCGCATCAGCTCGAGCGCCCGCTCGGAGCGCTCGCGCGCGGCGCGCTCTTCGCCGAGGCCCCGTTCGAGCTCGATCGCCCGGCCCTCCAGCGCCGCCAGCCGCGCCTGCACCTCGCCCTCGGCATGACGCAGAGCGGCGCGCTCGGCGGCGGCGGCCTGCTCGGCTTCGGCCAGCTCGCGCCGGAGCGTCTCCAGCCGGGCGGCCAGCTCCTGCGCGTCGCGTTCGCTGGCGCTCAGGCGCCCGCCGAGCTCCTGCATCTCGGCCCGGCCCTCGCGGTCCAGCCGGGTGCCCTGCTCGGTGAGCAGCGTCAGGCGGTCCTCGGCCTCGACCCGCTGCTGCTGCTCGGCGTACTCGCGCTGCTTGACGCGGCGTAGCTCGTGTTCGCGCTCGACCGCCACGGTGCGCTCGGCCTCGAGCACCTCGGCCAGACGCACGCGCTCCTCTTCGGCCTCGCCGAGGCGCGCTTGCAGGCTGAGGACGTGGCGTTCAAGCGTCTGCACGGTCGCTTCGGCGGCCTCCGCGCGCCGCACAAGCGCGGCCTCGCCGCTTTCGGCCGCGCGCAGCGCGCGCCGCTCGGCGAGCAGATCGCCCTCGATCCGGCGCCCGGACCCCTGTGCGCCGGGGCCCCCTGCTCGTGCGCCCTCGCCCTCCCCCGGCGTCCGGTTTTCCTCGACCATCACCGGATGCAAGGTAGGGGCAGCACCGGACGGTGCGGCGCTCTCAGCCGCCGGCGCGCCTGGCCATCGCCAGCGCCCCGCCCAGCGCCGCGAGCAGCACGGTGCCAGCGAGCAGCGCGCGCGCCGAGGGCAGCCGCCCGCGCAGGTACCAGCGGGCGCCGTGCCAGACCACGAAGCCGAGCAGGCGGTATCCGTTGGCGCTCATCCACCCGATCCTACTCGCGTGGCCTAGGAGTTATGCAGCCGCCACGCCATCCGCGACTGCAGCGACCACAGCTCGATGAATCCGGGCGAGGCGGTCTGCGAGAACAGGCCGCCGGACTCGGCGAACGACGCGAGCGCGGCATCGTAGACCGCGTTGGGCGAGGAACGCGTGACCACGCGCGCGTGACCCTTGTAGAGCTTCATGCCGACCGTCCCGGTGACGTGCTCGTTGACGCGTTCCATGTAGCCGTCGAGGTCGCCGCGTAGCGGCTCCCACCACAGGCCCGCGTAGACCAGGTAGGCCCACTGCCGGTCGAGCTGGGGCTTGAACTGGTTCTGGTGGATCGTGCAGACCAGACGCTCGAGCTCCTGGTGGGCGAGCAGCACGATCGCGGCGGCGGGCGCCTCGTAGATATCGCGCACCTTCAGGCCCACGATGCGATCCTCGATGTGGTCGATGATGCCCACGCCGTGGCGCGCTCCGATCTCGGCGGCGGCTTCGATCAGCTCGACGAGCCCCAGCCGCTCACCGTTGAGCGCGAGCGGGGCGCCCCGCTCGAAGCTCAGCTCGAGGTGCTCTGGCTCGTCGGGAGCCTCCTCGGGCCGCGTGACGAGCTGGAAGACGTCGTCCTCGGGAGCGTGCTCAAGATCCTCGATCCAGCGACCCTCCGAGGATCGGCCCCAGAGGTTGTCGTCGATCGAGTAGGGCGCGCTCTCGGTGCCGCCCTTGACCGGGATGCCGTGCTCGCGCGCATAGGCGATCTCCTCCTCGCGGCCCATCTGCCAGGAGCGCACGGGCGCGATCACCTTCAGCTCCGGCGCGAGCGTCGCCACGGTCGCCTCGATGCGCACCTGGTCGTTGCCCTTGCCGGTACAGCCGTGCGCGATCGTCTCGCAGCCGCTGCGCCGCGCCTGCTCGACGGCGAGCTTGGCGATCAGCGGACGGCCGAGCGCGGTGAACAGCGGGTAGCCGCCGCCGTAGAGCGCGTTGGCCTTGATCGCGGGCAGCAGGTACTCCTCGGCGAACTCCGCGCGGGCGTCCACGACATGGCACTCCAGCGCACCGAGGCTCAGCGCCTTGCCCTCGATCACGCCGTAATCCTCGCCGGGCTGGCCCAGGTTGACCGTCAGGCAGACGACCTCGGCGTCGTAGCGGTCCTGGATCCACTTCAGCATCACGCTCGTGTCGAGCCCGCCCGAGTAGAGCAGCAGTACGCGGTGGACATCCTCGGGGACGGCCTCGTAGGAGGCGCTGCGGATCGCGGATGCCTGGCGCTCGCTGCTCACGGTCGGCGAAGGCTACTGCTGGCGCCCGCGCGGCGCACGGCCCGCCGAGCGGCCCGTGCCGGACCGCGGCGATGAGGTCTCCAGCCCGCGCGCGGGCTGACGCCCGCCGGCGCGGCGGCGTTCCATCAGCGGGTAGGTGGGCGGATGCGCCGGGCTCTCCACGAAGCCGGCCTTCGCGTACAGGCGCTGCGCGTCGGCGGTGTGGAGCAGCCAGCGGACCTCCGAGGAGATCGCGTCCTCGCGACCGTCGAGGATCTCGCGCACCAGCGCGAGCCCGAAACCGCGACCGCGGTAGGCGGCGAGCACGTACACGTCGGCCAGGTAGGCGACGGTCGCTCCGTCGGACACGGCGCGCGCGAAGCCGACCTGCTCACCCTCGCGGTAGAGGCCGACGACCCGGCGGGATCCCGCCACCGCGCGCGCGATCAGCTCCGGCGTGCGGCCGCGTCCCCAGTAGGACTCGCCGCTGATGTACGCGTGCACGGCTTCGAGGTCGATCCTCGCGGGATCGTCGTCGAGCTCGAATCCGTCACCGAGCTCGCGCCGCACCGCTCAGCCCTCCAGCGCCGCCGCGAGCCGGCGCAGGCCTGTTTGCACCTCGCCCGCTCCGATCGTCAGCGGCGGCAGCAGCCGCACCGTGCTCGGGCCGGTGGCGTTGAGCACCAGGCGCTGTGCCAGCAACGCGCGACGGACGACGGCGGCCGCATCCACGTCCAGCTCGCAGGCCAGCATCAGCCCGCGGCCGCGCACCTCGAGCACGTGCGGCAGGCCCGCCAGGCCTGCCGCCAGCTCGGCGCCGGTGTCTCGCACCGAGCCCATCAGCTCCTCGTCGTCGGTCACCGCCAGCGCCGCCAGCGCAGCCGCCGCTATCACCGGCCCGCCCGCGAACGTGGAGCCGTGATCGCCCGGCGAGAGCACGTCGGCCAGGCGCTCGCCCGTGATCAGCGCGCCGATCGGCAGGCCGCCGCCGAGCGCCTTGGCGGCGGTGATCGCATCCGGTCGCACGCCCGTCTGCTCGTAGGCCCAGAGGCTCCCGGTGCGTCCCATCCCGGTCTGGATCTCGTCGAAGACCAGCGCCGCGCCGTGCTCGTCGCACGCGGCGCGAGCGGTCGCGAGCAGCTCCTCGGAGAGCACGTGCACGCCGCCCTCGCCCTGGATCGGCTCGAGCAGCACGGCAGCGGTGCGCGCATCTACCGCGTCGGCCAGCGCCTGCGGATGCGGCGCCACGGCCCGGAAGCCCGGCACCAGCGGCGCGAAGGCGGCCTGCTTGGACTCCTGCGGCGTCGCCGACAGCGCCCCGTAGGTGCGCCCGTGGAAGGCGCCTTCGACGACCACCACGTCTCCGCCCTGGCGGGCCTTGCGCGCGAGCTTGATCGCCGCCTCGACCGCCTCCGCGCCGGAGTTGCAGAGGAACACCTTGCCGCCAAGGCTGCTCTGCGAGAGCGCGGCCGCGAGTCGCATCGCGGGCTCGGTGTAGAAGAGGTTGCTCGCGTGCATAAGGCGCCCGACCTGCTCGCGCACGGCCGCCACCACCCGCGGATGGCAGTGGCCGAGGCTCGTGACCGAGATGCCGCAGAGGAAGTCCAGGTACTCGTTGCCCTCCGCGTCCCACAACTGCGCGCCCTCGCCGCGCACGAACTCCACCGGCTGTCGCGCGTAGGTGGGGATCACGCTCCCCCGCTCGAGCTCCTGCAGCTCGGCCAGGCTCATGGCGATGCCTCGATCTTCGTGCCTACGCCAGCGTCGGTGAACAGCTCGAGCAGCAGCGAGTGCGGGATGCGCCCGTCGAGGATGTGGGCCGCGCTGACGCCCTCGTCGATCGCCTCCACGCACGCCTCGAGCTTCGGCCGCATCCCCCCCTGCAGGCTCGGCAGCGCCTCGCGCACGCGCTCGGCGCTCGCCTGGCCGATCAGGCTGGATGGGTCGGAGCGGTCCGCGAGCCAGCCGGCCACGTCGGTCAGGAAGATGACCTTGTAGGCGCCGAGCGCGCCCGCGACCGCGCCCGCGGCCTCGTCGGCGTTGACGTTGTAGGAGATTCCCTCGCGGTCCGCGCCGACCGAGGCGATGACCGGGATGTAGTCGCTGGCAACGTGCTCGATCACGCCCACGTTGACGCGCTCGATGCGCCCCACGAAGCCGATGTCCTGCCCGCCCGGGGCGGCGCGGCGGACGACGCGAAAGAGCGAGCCGTCGTCTCCGCAGAGGCCCACCGCGGGCTGCCCGTGGCGGCTGAGCCGCATCACTATCTCCTTGTTGACCTTCCCGACGAGCACCATCTTGGCCACCTCGACGGTGTGCTCGTCCGAGACGCGCAGGCCGTCTACGAACTCCACGGGCAAGCCCAGCCGCTTCATGTACTCGGTGATCTCGGGACCGCCGCCGTGCACCACGATCGGGTTGAGCCCGACGTACTTCAGCAGCACCACGTCGCGGGCGAACTCCTCGCGCAGGGCCGCGTCCTCCATCGCCGCGCCGCCGTACTTGATCACCACCGTCTTGCCGTGGAACTCCCTGATGTAGGGGAGCGCCTCCAGCAGCGTGCCAACGTCACGCATCACGATCGACCCCCTGTTCGCAGCTCTCGGCAGAAGCGCAGGGTTGATCGTTCGGATGCCCGCGCAGCCGCATCCGAACGATGAGTCCCAAAGCGCTCATGTCGTGTAGTCCGCGTTGATGGTCACGTACTCGTGCGAGAGATCCGAGAAGAACAGCTCGGTCTCGGCGCCCTCGCCGGGCAGCCGGATCTCATACTCGACCTCGGGGACCTGCACCGCGCGGGCCAGGGCCGCCTCGTCGAAGGGGATCGCAGCTCCGGCCGCGCACACCTGGATGCCCTCGATGCTCACGTCCAGGGCGAGCGGCGCCACACCCACGAGCGCTCCGCCGACCGCCTGCACGATGCGTCCCCAGTTGGGGTCGCCGCCGTGCAGGGCGGCCTTCACCAGCGGCGAGTTGCCGACCGCCCGGGCGGCCGCCTCGACGTGCTGCTCGTAGCCACCGCGCACGAGCACCCGCGCACAGCGTCCGGCGCCCTCGCCGTCGGCCACCAGCATGATCGCCAGCTGGCGCAGCAGCGCGTCCAGTGCCTCGCCGAAGCGCAGCTCGTCCTCGGTCTCCGGCTCGACCACCACCCCGCTCGCCCCGGAGCACATCAGCACGGCGGTGTCGTTGGTTGAGAGCTGCCCGTCCACGCTGGCCCGGTCGAAGGACCGCTTGACGCACACGCCGAGCAGCAGGTCGGCGGTCTCGGCGGAGAGCTGCGCGTCGGTCTGCACGAAGCAGAGCATCGTGGCAAAGCGCGGCGAGATCATGCCGGCGCCCTTGCACTGGGCGTTGAGGCGCACGCTGCCCGAGGACAGCCGCACCTCCAGGTTGGCGCGCTTCTCGAAGGCGTCGGTCGTCTGGATCGCCTGCTGAAAGGCGACGTCGCCGTCGCGGCTGAGCTCCTGGCGGGCCTGCAGGATTCCCTTCAGGACGGCGTCCACCGGCAGGTACTGGCTGATGCCGCCGGTCGAGGCGAGCACGACCTCGTGCGGCTCGACTCCCGCGGCTAGCGCCGCCGCGCCCTGCGTCTTGGCGGCGTCGTCCAACCCGCGCCGGCCCGTGGCCGCGTTCGCACAGCCGGAGTTCGCGAGCACCACCCGCAGCGCGTCCAGGCGGCAGCGCTCGCGGCTGAGCATCACCGGCGCGGCCGCTGTGCCGGTGTCGGTGAAGCGCGCCGCGCTCACCGCCTGCGGCGCCTCGCAGACGAGCAGCCCCACGTCGGGCCGGCCGCTGGCCTTGATCCCGGCGGCCACGCCGGCGCCGCGGAAGCCCTCGGGCAGGCCCGTCGCGGCGCCCAGCTCGCGCACGTGCCCGGGCGCCAGCACCCAGCGCGAGCGAAAGAACGGCTGCGAGGACGCCGTTGCTGCGTAGCCATGCGTGCTCATGTCAGCCCCCGCGTCTCGGGCAGGCCGAACATCAGGTTCAGGTTCTGCACCGCCTGGGAGGAGGTGCCCTTCCAGAGGTTGTCGATCGCGGAGAGCAGCACGAGCTTGCCGGTGTGCGTGTCGGCGGCCGCGAAGATGCGGCAGTAGTTGGTCGCCTGCACCTCGCGCGTGCCGGGCGGCTCGCCGGCGACCTCGACGAACGGCTCGTCTGCGTAGGCCCCGGCGAGCAGCTCGTCGAGCTCGCCCTGTGACACGCTCCGCGTGGGCGTCACGTAGCAGCTGGCCAGCTCGCCCTGGTCGAGCGGGACGAGGTGCGCCTGGAACTGCACGGCGAGCTCGGCGTGGGCGGGGTCCAGCTCGTGCAGCTGCTCCTCGATCTCGGGCGTGTGGCGGTGTTCGGCCACCTTGTAGGGGAGGATGTTCTCGCCGGCCATGGACAGGTGGGTGCTCTCGTCGAACGCGCGACCCGCTCCGGAGATGCCCTGCTTGGCGTCGATCACGAGGTCCGCGATCAGGCCGGCGCGGGCGAGCGGCGCGAGCGCCAGCAGCGACGCCGTCGGATAGCAGCCGGGGTTGGCCACGATCGCCGCGTCAGCGATCTCGCGCCGGTGCAGCTCGGGCAGGCCGTAGACCGCCTGTGCGCGCAGGTCGGGCCGCGGATGCTCGCCGTACCACTGCTCGTAGGTCGCCAGCGAGCGCAGCCGGAAGTCCGCGCTGAGGTCGACCACGCGCGCGCCGAGGTCGCGCAGCTCGCCGACCGCGGGTGCGGCGGCGGCGTGCGGGTAGGCGACCACGGCCGCGTCCAGCCCCTGTAGGCGTGCGGGCGCGAGCGGCTCGATGCTCAGCGGCACGCGGTAGCGCGGGTACAGTTCCTCGAGGCTGCGGCCGGTCTCCGAGCGCCCGGTCAGGCCGACCAGCTCGAAGTCCGGGTGGCGCCAGAGCAGGTGCGCGGCGAGCGCGCCCGCGAAGCCGGTGGCCCCGGCGACGAGCACGCGCGGCGCGCCCGTGGCGTGGATCTGGGGAGCGGCGCTAGCCACGCAGCTCACCGCCGATCTCCCTCACCGCGGCCACGATCCGCTCGCGCAGCGGCGCGATGTCCTCGTCGGTGAGCGTGCGTCCGAGATCGCGGAAGGACAGCGCGAGCGCGAGCGAGCGCCGCCCCGCGCCGACCTGCTCGCCGGTGTAGACGTCGAAGATCCGCGCGTGCGCGAGCTGCTCGCCGGCGGCTTCGCGGACGCGCTGCAGCAGCTCGGCGGCGGGGACGTTCTCCGGCAGCGTCACGGCGAGGTCTTCGCGCAGCGAGGGGAACGTGCCGAAGGCGCGGAAGCTGCCCACCTCGGGCGCGACCGCGACGAGCTTGCCGAGGTCGAGCGCGAACACCGCGGTGCGCTCGAGATCCCAGGCGTCCGCCACGAGCGGGTGCAGCTCGCCGAGCAGGCCCAGCGCGAGGTCCTCGCCGTCCGGTGCGGCGGCGAGCACGGCCGCGCTGCGGCCGGGATGCAGGAACGGCCAGCCCTGCGGCCGCACGCGCCAGTCCACGTGCAGGTGCTCGAGCAGCGCCTCGAGCAGCGCCTTGGCGGCGAACAGGTCGGCCTGTGCGTTCTCCCCGCGCCACGAGCGGGGCGCCAGCGCGCCGGTGAGCAGCGCCCCGAGCGCGTGGTGTTCGTCGGCGAGCGCGTGCGCGGTTGGCGCGCCGGCGCGATAGACGGCGCCGGACTCGAAGATCGCGACGTCCGGGCCGTTGCGCGAGACGTTGTAGCGGGCCGCGTCCAGCAGCGATCCGAGCAGCGTGGGCCGCATGATCGACTGACCGTCCGAGAGCGGGTTCTCCACGACCACCACGTTTCGCATCTGGTGGTCGGCGGGCAGGCGCAGGCGGTCGAGCAGCGCGGGCTCGGCGAAGCTCCAGCCGACGATCTCGTGCAGGCCGCGGCCGACCATCGCGTCCTCGGCGGCGCGGCGAACGCGCTGGGCGTGGCTGAGGCGCCCTGCCGCACCGCGCCGCGCCGGCAGCGTGGCGGGGAGCCGCTCGAGCCCGTCGATGCGCGCGACCTCCTCGATCAGGTCGATCTCGCGCGTGACGTCGCCGCGGCGCAGCGCCGGGACCGTGACCTGCAGCCCATCCTCGGACGGCGCGGTGGTGAAGTCGAGCGCCTGCAGGATCTCCGCCTGGCGCTCGCGCGCGACCGGCACGCCGAGGATCGCCCGTGCGCGGTCCTCGCGTAGGTGGATCACCTGCGGCGGCGGCGGCTCGGCGCCCACGTCGATCGTGCCGGGCGCCAGGCGCGCTCCGCAGAGCTCGATCATCAGGCGCGAGGCGACGGCCTGGGCGTGCATGCACTGCTCGGGCTGGAGCCCCTTCTCAAAGCGAGATGAGGCCTCGCTGCGCAGCCCCAAGGTCCAGGACGTGCGATGGATGCTCGGGCCGCTCCAGGTGGCGGCCTCGAGCAGCACCCGCCGGCTCTCGGGCCGGACCTCAGAGTGCGCGCCTCCCATCACGCCCGCGATCGACGTGGGCCCGTCGGCGTCCTCGATCAGCACCATGTCGGCGTCCAGCTCGCGGGTCTGGCCGTCGAGCGTATCCACGGTCTCCCCTGCCGCCGCGCGGCGGACGGTCAGGCGGGCGCCGGCAACCTTGTCGAGGTCGAACGCGTGCAGCGGCTGCCCGGTCATGAGCATCGCGTAGTTGGTGATGTCGACCACGTTGTTGATCGGCCGCTGCCCCGCGGCCGCGAGCCTGGCGCTCAGCCATGCGGGCGAAGGCGCGATCGCGACGTCCTCGAATACGCGCGCGGTGAAGCGCGGGCACAGGTCCGGGCACTCGACCACGACCTCCACGCCGGCCGGTGCGCCCGCAGAGCCGGGGTCCTCGCTCCACGGGGGCTGCGCGAGCGCCGCGCCGGTCGCGGCGTGCAGCTCGCGTCCCACGCCGTAGACACCCAGGCAATCCGGCCGGTTGGGCGTGATCTCGAGCTCGAGCACCTCGACCGAGATCGGCAGCACCTGCGCCAGCGGCGTGCCGGCGGCAACCTCGGCATCGGGGGTGAGGTCGTCGAGCACGATGATCCCTTCCGAGGAGCCCAGATCGAGCTCGAGCTCGTGCGCGGCGAGGATCATGCCTTCGGAGACGACCCCTCGCAGCTTGGCGCGACCGAGCTTCGTTCCGTCGGGCATCACGGCCCCGGGCCGCGCGACGGCGACCGTCTGACCGCTCGCCACGTTGGGTGCGCCGCACACGATCGTGGCGGGCTGCGTGTCGCCGAGGTCGACCGTGCAGACCTTCAGGCGGTCCGCGTCGGGGTGCTGCTCGGCGGTGAGCACGCGCCCGACGACGAAGTTCTCGACCGACTCCACGCCGTGGCGCAGCACCGCCTCGACCTTCGTGCCGGTCATCGTCAGGCGCTCCTCGACGCCCGCCACGTCCATGTCCGGGTCGCAGTACTCGCGCAGCCAGGGCAGCGGAACCTTCATCGCGCCACCCGCGGTCTCGTGATCCAATCGACAGACTCGATGAGGCAGGCCCGCATGATCGACCCTTCACACCAAGATATGAGGCAGGGCCGCATGCGGCCCTGCCCGGGTCCGCGCATGCGCGGACCCGCCGGCGGGCGCATGCGCCCGCCGGAACCACAACGGACGAACGGACGCTCGAAGCGAGCCCGCACCTCGCCACGCCCCCCTCGGCAAGAGCGCAGGTCGACAACGGTCGTCCCCACGGCGTCAGCCGTCGGACGACTCGTGTCGACCGTAGCGATGATGTCAACCGGAGCTACCACTGTTCCAGGAAGCGCAGGTCGTTCTCGAAGTACAAGCGCAGATCCGGTATGCCATGCCGGAGCATCGCGATCCGCTCGATGCCCATCCCCCAGGCGAAGCCCTGCACGCGCTCGGGGTCATAGCCCGGCGCGTTGGCCGCGGTGGTGGGCACGTGGGCGTACACGTTGGGGTCCACCTCGCCGGCGCCGAGCACCTCGAGCCAGCCCTCGCCCTTGCACAGGTAGCAGCGGGCTCCGTCGGCCAGGAAGCCCCTGCCGTTGCAGTGGAAGCACGACACGTCCACCTCCACGCTCGGCTCGGTGAACGGGAAGTGGTGAGGGCGCAGGCGCACGTCGCGCTGCTCACCGAAGACCGCGCGGGCGAACTCGAGCAGCGTTCCCTTCAGGTCGGCGAGCGTGATGTCCTCGTCGACGGCGAGGCCCTCGATCTGGTGGAACTGGGGCGTGTGGGTGGCGTCGGAGTCGGGCCGGTAGACGCGGCCGGGGACGACCACGTAGAGCGGCGGCGGATGAGCCTCCATCGCGCGCACCTGCATCGGCGAGGTGTGGGTGCGCAACACGAGCTCGGAGTCCGCGCGGTGGCTCTCCACGTAGAAGGTGTCGGTGCGGGCACGCGCGGGGTGCGTGGGGCTGTGGTTGAGCGCATCGAAGTTGTAGTGCACGGTCTCCACCTCGGGGCCTTCCATGACCGTGAAGCCGAGCCCGAGGAAGATGTCTTCGAGCTCGCGGCGGGTGGAGCTCAGCACGTGCAGGCGGCCGATCGGCTGGGCCGGCGCGCCCGGCAGCGTGACGTCCACCGCGTCGGACGCCAAGCCGTGCTCGAGCTCCTGGGAGGCCAGCTCGCGGGCGCGCGCGCCGATCAGCTCCTGCAGCGCTGCGCGCGCCTGGTTGGCCGCCTTGCCGACCTGCCCGCGCTGGGCCGGGTCGAGCTCGGCGACACCGCGCAGCAGCTGGGGAAGCTCGGCCTTGCGGCCGAGGTAGCGCACGCGCAGCTCCTGCAGCTCCTCGCTGCCGGATGCCTCGGCGATCGCCCGCTGGGCCTCCGCGCGCAGCTGCTCGATCCGCTCGATCATGACGCGCGCACCCTACTTGCCAGACGCTCGGACGGCGCGACCGAGCGGGTCATCTCATACAGCGCGACGGTCGCGGCCATCGCCGCGTTGAGCGACTCGGACGCGATCGGGATCTGGGCGACGCGATCGCAGGCCGAGAGCACCGCCTCGGGCAGCCCCTCGCGCTCTGCCCCCACGAGCAGCGTGACGGCGCCCGCGAGCGCGCTGCCGGGACCGCGCAGCGGCTCCCCGACTCCGGCCACCAGCGCGATGCGCTCGCCGGGCAGCTCCTCGAGCGTGTCCGTGCGCGCGAGCGCGACCGCGAAGATCGCGCCCATGCTCGCGCGCACCGCCTTGGGCGAGTGCGGGTCCGCGCAGCCCGGCCCGAGCGCCACGCACGCGGCCCCGAAGGCCGCCGCTGAGCGAAGCACGGTGCCCACGTTGCCGGGGTCCGAGACGCCGTGCAGGTAGACGCACAGCGGTCCCGCGGGCTGCTCCCAGCGCTGCTCGTACACGGCCATCACGCGCGTGCCCGAGCCGAGCGTGGAGACGCTCGCCAGCGCCGCGGGCTGGACCTCGTGGAAACCCTCGCCGCCCACGCTGGAGCCCGCCGCGCGGTAGCCCTCGAGCGGCCTGCGGCCAGCGCGCCGCGCTGCCGCGATCAGATCCTCCCCCTCGGCCACGAACACGCCACGGCGCTCGCGCTCGCGCTTGCCCTGCAGCCGGCGCAGGGCCTTCAGGCGGGGGTTCTGCTCTGAGGCTATGTGGGTCATCGCGGTGTGTGTGTGTGTGTGTGTGTTGTGCGGGTGCTGTGTGGGAACGAAAAAGGGCGCCGTCCCTTTCAGGAGCGACGCCCGTGAGGCTGTCGAAGTCGATTGCCGGACCGCCGGCCGGGCGGTGGTTCAGGCAGCCGACGCCTCGCGGGCGACTTCGGCGAAACGTCGGAAGGTCTCAGCGTCACGGACGGCGATGTCGGCGAGCACCTTGCGGTCGAGCTCCACGCCGGCCACCGACAGGCCGTGCATGAACTGCGAGTAGCTCATGCCGTTGATGCGCGCAGCGGCGTTGATGCGGGTGATCCACAGCCGCCTGAAATCGCGCTTGCGGTTGCGCCGGTCGCGGTAGGCGTAGGCATCCGCCTTCAGCAGCGCCTCCTTGGCCCGCTTGTAGTTGGAATGGGCCTCGCCGCGGAAGCCCTTGGTGCGCTCGAGCGTGGCGCGGCGCTTCTTGCGCGCGCTGAGCGACCGCTTGACCCTGGTCATCTGCTGCCCACCCCCAGCATCCGCTTGATCCGCGGCACGTCGTCCTTGGACATGGCCGCCGGAGCGCCCAGCGCGCGCTTGCGTTTCGGCGACTTCTTCTCGAGGATGTGGCTCGTGAAGGGGTGCCGGCCGCGCACCTTGCCGGTGGCGGTCACCTTGAAGCGCTTCTTGGCGCCGGAGTGGGTCTTCATCTTGGGCATGATCGCGAGCCGATGATTATGGCACGGCCGTGCCCGCCTGCGTGCGCCCGTCCGGGCGTGCACCGGCGCCGGGCGCATCGCTGCGGGCGCCCTGGGAGGAGGACGCGGACGCCGCGCTCGCCTCGCCGGCGGCCTCGGGGGCCTCGGCGGCGGCGTCTGGCGCGCCGCCTGCGGGCGCCTCGCCGGCGGTTGCGTCTGCCACCGGAGCGGGCGGCGGGCCACCGTCGACGCCGGCAGGGGGCTCGGGCGCGGCGCCCTCGGCGGGGAGCGTGTCGGATGCCACGCGGCCGGCCAGCACGGCCTTGGACGGCGCCATCATCATCGTCATGTTGCGTCCTTCCTGCATCGGACGCTGCTCGACGACGCCCAGCTCGGAGAGCTCTTCGGCGAGCCGGTCGAGGATCGCGGTGCCGCGCTCGGGATGGGTGACCTCGCGCCCGCGGAACATGATCGTCACCTTCACCTTGTCCTTGTGGCGCAGGAAACGCTCCACGTGGTGCTTCTTGGTGTCGTAGTCGTGCTCTGCGATCTTCGGGCGGAACTTGATCTCGCGCACCGTGATCTGCTGCTGGTGCTTGCGGGCCTGCTTGAGCTTCTGGGCCTGCTCGTACTTGTACTTGGAGTAGTCGAGCACGCGGCAGACCGGCGGGCGAGCCTCGGGGGCGACCTCGACGAGGTCGAGTTCGCGCTCCTGGGCGAAGCTCAGCGCGTCGGCGATCTTGAGCACGCCCACCTGCTGGCCCTCGTCGTCGATCAGCCGCACCTCGGGCACGCGAATGCGCTCGTTGATCCTGGTGGTGTCCCGCTCGGGCGGGCGCCGGTCGAACCTGCGGGGAACCGGCACTAGCTGTGGTGACCGCGCGTCAAGCTGATGCTAGGCGTGACGCTCTGAGGATTTGGCGGGCTTCAACGGCAGCGATTATAGCTCGCCCTGCAGGCGCCGCGAGAAGTCCGCCGTGGCGAGCGTGCCGAGATCCCCGCCGTGGTGCTCGCGCACCGACACGGCCCCCGCGCTGCGCTCGCGCTCGCCGACGACGAGCATGTAGGGGACCTTGCGCAGCTCGGCGTCGCGGATCTTGCGCCCCACGGACTCGCTGCGCTCGTCCAGCTCGACGCGCAGGCCGTCGCTTCGCAGATCCTCGCAGACCGCCGCGCCGTAGTCGTTGAAGCGGTCGGACACCGGCAGCACGATCGCCTGCACGGGTGCAAGCCACAGTGGAAACTCGCCCGCATAGTGCTCGATCAGGATGCCGATGAAGCGCTCGAATGAGCCCAGCAGCGCACGGTGGATCATCACCGGCCGGTGCTCGGCGTTGTCCGCTCCCGTGTAGTGCAGCTCGAAGCGCTCCGGCATCGAGTAGTCCAACTGCACGGTGCCGAGCTGCCACGAGCGCCCGATCGAGTCGGTCATGTGCAGGTCGATCTTCGGGCCGTAGAAGGCGCCGTCGCCCGGGTTGAGCTCGTAGTCGAGACCCTCCGCCTCGAGCGCGCCCGCCAGCGCGGCCTCGGCACGGTCCCACATCTCGTCGCTGCCGATGCGCTGGGCGGGGCGGGTGGAGAGCTCCAGCCGGGGCTCGATCGCAAAGCGCCGGTAGAGGTCGAAGCCGAACCGCAGGCACTGCACGACCTCCTCCTGCACCTGCTCGTCGGTGCAGAAGATGTGGGCGTCGTCCTGGGTGATGTGGCGCACCCTCAGCAGGCCGTGGAGCACGCCGCTGGGCTCGTGGCGGTGCACGAGGCCGGCCTCGCTGTAGCGCACCGGCAGGTCCCGGTAGGAGCGACGCTCGTCCGCGTAGATCTGGATGTGGGCGGGACAGTTCATCGGCTTCAGGCCCATCGGGCGACCCTCGACGTCGGTGAAGTACATGTTGTCCTTGTACTTCTCCCAGTGACCGGACTGCTTCCAGAGCTCGGCGTCGTAGAGGATCGGCGTGCGCACCTCGCGATAGCCGCGGGCGAGGTTCTCGGTCCGCCACAGCTCGGTGAGCGCGTTCCAGACGGTCATCCCGGCGGGCTTCCAGAAGGGGCTGCCGGGCGAGAGCTCGGAGAACATGAACAGCTCCAGCTCGCGCCCCAGCCGGCGGTGGTCGCGGGCCTTGGCCTGCTCGATGCGCTCCAGGTACTCCTCCAGCGCGGCGTTCGAGAAGAACGCCGTCCCGTAGATCCGCGTGAGCATCGTGCGGTTCGAGTCCCCGCGCCAGTATGCGCCCGCGACCGACCGCAGCCTGAAGGCGCCGACGGTGCCCGTGGTGGGTGCATGAGGGCCGCGGCAGAGGTCGGTGAACGGGCCGTTTGTGTACAGCGACACGGTCTGCAGCGGCGCGTCGCTCTCGGCCGCGGCGACGAGGTCGTCGATCAGCTCCACCTTGTAGTCCTGGTGCTCGGCGACGAAGCGCTCGCGCGCCTCGGCGACGGGAACGTCGCGGCGCTCGAAGGGCTCACCGGACTTGACGTGCGCGCGCATGCGCTCTTCGATCGTGGGGAAGTCGGCCTCCGAGACGACCGTCCCGTCCGGGAACTCGAAGTCGTAGTAGAAGCCGTCCTCGATCGGCGGCCCGATCGAGATCTTCACGCCCTCATACAGCTCCAGCACGGCGGTCGCGAGGACGTGGGCGGCATCGTGGCGGATCAGCTCGAGCGCCTTCTCCCCGCTCTTGGCGGTCACGATCGCCACGTGCGCGCCGTCGGGCAGCGCCCGCGCGAGGTCGCGGACCTCGGCAGCCTCCCCCGCCTCGGGATGGCCGACCTCCACGGCCAGCGCGGCGCGCGCGAGGCCTGGCCCGATCGCGGCCGCCGCGTCGGCGCCGGTGGCGCCGTCGGGCAGCTGCAGGGCCTTTCCGTCTGGAAGCGTGACCGTGAGCGACATGGCAGGGCTGCAGGCTACCCGCAGCGCAAGGCCCGCCGCCAGGCGATCCGAGCGCGTGCGATGTGAGAAACAGCTGCTGCAGACAGCCGTCTACATCTGCGATCATCGCGCGGGTGGACGACGACGCTCGCAACGGCACGGTCCGCATCACGCTCTCGCCCCTGCAGGTCGAGGAGGTGCTGCGCTCCGCGCGCGGGGGCGCCGAACCGGGCCTCGCCTCGCTGATCCTCGACTCGCTGCCCGGCAGCAGCAGGCCGAGCGAGGCCGACCTGCATCTCTCGCGCTCGCTGGTGCGCGGGCTTTCGATCCTCGCGAGCTTCGGGTCCCAGAGCGCCGAGCGCGGCATCGTGGAGATCGCGAGCGACCTCGGCATGAGCCCGAGCACGGCCCACCGTTACGCGCAGACGCTCCTGCGCCTCGGCCTGCTCGAACGCTGTCCGACCACGCGCAAGTACCGCCTGCCATCTAGCCGCGCCGAACCAGGGAGCGGCGCATCCGGCGCTCGCCCTCCGGGCGGGCGAGATTAATGACCGGGACGCCCGCCCGGCGGGCCACCCGCAGCGCCTGTCCGGTGCGGTCCTCGAACAGGCCCGCGCCGTCGAGGCTGCCGTCGGCGGTCCAGCACAGCAGCTCGGCGGCGGGCGCCGAGAGATCCGCGCCGAGCACCTCTTCGCAGTCGCGCGCGAGCAGAGCGTGCTCGCGCGCCGGCAGCTCCTCCCAGCGCGGATGCAACTCGGCGGCCAGCGCGTGGGCCAGCGGCGACGGCTGTGGGCTCACGGCGACGGCCGCTCCGCCTCGCCAGGCTGCGCGCGCGAACCCGCGCCAGGGCAGGTACAGCTCGACCGCGCCCCGGGCGGCGAGCGCGCCGCGCAGGAACGCCTGGTCGCAGCCCGGTGAGCCTCCCGTGCGCAGCGTCCACCCCTCGCGCGCGCGGGCGCCGGCGATCGCCTCGATCAGCTGGAGCACCTCCGGCGGCGCCCGGCGCGAGCCGACGCCCGCATAGACCCTGGTATGCACACCCACGATTGTGCACGCGCACCGCGCCTCCCCCGCGCGCGGCCGCGCTCAAGCGCGCGCGAGCGCGATCACCTTGCGCACCACCCGAGCGAGCGCCGGCGGCACGCCTGCGGGCTGCATCTCGGAGAACCGCTGCCAGGCGCGTGCGGGCTTGTGGCGGTGGCCGCGCAGGCCGGCCACGGCCTCGAAGTCGGGGGCCAGCACGAAGGTGCGATCGGCTCCCGCGAGCTCGGCGATCTCGGTGTTGACGACGCGCTGGGCCTGGCTCGGGCGCCGTCCGGCGGGGGCGTCGCGGTCGTGCACGGCGACGCAGGGGATCTCGGCGGCCTGGCAGATGCGGATGAACAGCGGGATGTTGGGCTTGCCGCCGCAGTCCACGATCGTGACCGCGTCGCGGTCGGCGTCGAAGCCGAGTGCGCCGAACACGAACGGGAACGTGAGCTTCTCGGTGCGTCCCTCCACGAGCAGCACGGCGCGCGCCAGCAGCAGCTCACCCCGCTCTGCGTCGAGCTCGCTCAGCGCACGGAAGCTCTCGTCGGCGCCTAGCGCATGCGGCTGGGTGACACGGGTACCGGCGCGCGGGCTCTGCTCTACCAGCGCGAGCTCCTCCAGGCGCCCGACGTTCAGGAACACAGGCTCGTGCGTGGAGTAGAGGACCTGGTTGGCGTTCTCGGCGAAGCGGCGCAGGAGCCTGTAGAGGTAGCGCTGGGCCTGTGGGCGCAGGAACAGCTCGGGCTCCTCGATCACCAGCACGAGACCGTGCTCGCCCGCCTCGCACATCATCTCCAGGCCGGCCACCAGCGCCGCCGCCGGTGCCGCCGAGGAGTCGGGCTCGCCCGCGGGGAAGTACCGCGCGGCCAGGCGCGCGGCGATATCCGACCGGACCGGGCCGGCGACGAGCGCGCTTGAGCGCAGCGCGGCGGGCATGAACAGCACGGGGATCGGCTCTCCGCTGGTGCTCGCCGGGGCGGGCGGGCGCGCCCGCAGCGAGATCTCCTCGCCGTCGGAGAGCGTCGCGCTCAGCTCGATCGGCTCTTCCGTCCCGGCGATGATGTCGCCCACGGCGGGTGCCGGCTCGCCCCGCTGGAGCAGCATCCACACCGCCGCGAGCACGTTGGACTTGCCGACGCTCGGCCCGCCCACGAGCGCGCACACGGGACCCGGCGCGAAGCTCACCGACCGCGCCGAGCGGAACCCGCCGATGCGCACCTCGCGAACGCCGAAGGGCGGGCCGGACATCGTCGAGACCCTAGAGCACCCGGCGTCGGCCGCCGGGGATGCGATCATGCAGGCGATGCCCGATGCCTGAACTCAGCGGACGTGAGCTGCTCTCGGAGTGGCGCAAGGTGATGGATTCGGTGATCAGCACGGCCGCCTCGGCAGCCGGGCGCCCGGACCTCCCGGCGGAGCTGATGCGCGCCACCCAGCGCCAGCTCGAGCTGCTGCAGCAGCTCGTCGATGCCGAGCAGCGACTGCAGGGAAACCTCGTGGGCGGCCTGTTCGCGCCCGTGGAGGCGGTGCTCGACCTGCTTGGGGAAACCGGCGCGACGCTGCGCCGGCAGGCCGAGGCGACCGAGGCGGCCGGCCGGGCGCTGCAGGAGACGGCCGGGTTGATGAAGACACAGGCCGAACTGTTCGAGCGGCTGATCGCCACGCTGCGCCAGCCGACCGGCCTCGCCAAGGCGGCGGCCGGAGGAGGGCGCCGGCGCGCACCGGCCAAACCGGCACGCGCGCGCAGCTCCAAGAAGGCGTCGGATGCGGGCGGCGCTCGCTCGGGCAAGGCATCGGCTTCCGAGGGGTCCGGCTCGCGCAAGCGCGCCTAGCCGCAGGCCCTCTGGGCTAGCTGCCCTCGACCCTCCGCTTGAGCTCGCCGGGGCGCCCGCTCACGAACATCGCCCGCGTCGCCGCCTCGACCGGCCCGCGGATCACGAGGCCGAGCACGCGGCCGGGGTCGGCATCGAGCGTGTAGGTCGCGCGCGTGCGACCTACACCGAGGTCCTCGAGCTGCCAGGCGCCGTCGACCGACTTCATGTCGCCCTTCTCCTGCGTCCAGGAGAGCCGCTCGGGCGCCTGGTAGTGGAAGCGGACGTGCGCGCGGATGCGCCTGACCTTGATGTCGTTCTCGGTCTCCACGAGCGTCGGGCGGCCCGTGGGGTCGTGCTCCAGCGCGGTCATCCCGTCGAGGCCGCCCTGCCACTGCGGCGCGGTCATCACGTCCTCGACGATCGCCCACACGTCGGCCAGCGGAGCGTCGATCTCGACGCTCGCGGTGCCGCCAAGGTGTGCCATGAGGATCCTCCTCGCGGGGTGGTGTGTGTGACGCTCAGACCCTAGCTCGACCGGGGTGCGAGCGCACCCGGCGCGCGAGGGCCCGCGACGGCGGGGCGTGCTGGGAGTGCGGGTGCGAGCGCCGGCGAGGATCCCGGACCGGGCCGGCGGTGGACACGCCGTGCCGCACGAAGGCGCACCCGGCAGCGTCCGCGCTCTGGCGGTCGGCGGCGGCTGCCGCCCGGCAGGCCGCCATGACGATCGCCACGACGGCCAGCCAGAGCAGAGGGATCAGCAGCACGAGGAGCATCTGAATCGCCGTCAGACTAAGGCGGGGGTGGCGCCGGCGACCTCGGCGGTCAACCACAGACGTGCGGGGGTTTCTACGTAGCCGGAGCAGGCAAATGCGAGCAGCTGGTCCAGGGGCCGGCCGCAGCCGACCCCTGGACGCGGCGCCGGACGCCGCGCCTCCTCGCGGGCGCGGCGGGAGCCGCGCCCGCTCGGACGCGGCCTCCCACCGGCGCCGTCACGGCCGGGGGAAACAGACGGGAGCGCCCGGTCTCGCCGGACGCTCCCGCGTCCTACCGCTTCCATGCCTCGTCCGTGAAGTCGTCGGGCATGAGGCTCCGCCCAGCGCTATTTGACGCGGACGCTGCAGCCCTTGCCTTTGAGCACTTTGTTGGCTTCGGCCTTGCGTTTGGTGGTGGCGTGCGCGTTGCGTTTGACGAACGCCTTCTGCCAGGTCTGGCACTGGCCGCTCGACCAACGCGTGGACGAGGCGCCGAGCGCCGGCGCGGTGAGCGCGCCGACTCCGAGAGCCGCGGTGACTGCCGCCGTGGCGATTCGCTGGGTGGAGAGCATCTGTTACCTCGCTTGGTGGGGGTCCTGTGACGGGTCCGCCGAGCCGGTGGGAGCTCGCTCGGTCCCGCAGCGCGATTTGCATCTTCTGAATCTCACGCTCGCCTGCACCGTAGGCAGGGGTGGGTTAGCGGATGGTTATGCGCGCCGCCGGAGACGGACATCATCGGCTGAGAATCTGCCCACCGTGCGTGAGCGTCCGCGGCCGGACGCCGCGGGCAAGCACGCGCCGGGGTCGGTAGGAAGCCCGGACGCCGGGAGCGCGCGCGGCGGAAGATAATGGGCCATGCCCGACGAACTCAGCGCCGTGCACGTCGGGGAGATGGACCTCGAGCGCTTCGAGGGCGTTCTCGACGCTGGCGAGTTCGCCGAGCTGCACGCGGGCGTCCTGCGCGCGCGCACGGTGTTCGCGGGGCGAACCATTTGGAACGTCAGCTCGACCGCCCGCGGCGGTGGCGTGGCGGAGATGCTCACCACGCTGCTCGCGTACGCGCGCGGCGTGGGCGTGGACGCGCGCTGGCAGGTGATCGCCGGGGACGCCGAGTTCTTCGCGATCACCAAGCGCATCCACAACCGGCTGCACGGGTTCGCCGGGGACGGCGGACCGCTGGGCGAGGCCGAGCGCGAGCACTACGAGGCGACGCTGCGGAGAAACGGCGAGCAGCTGACGGGGATGCTGGGCGAGCAGGACATCGTCATCCTCCACGATCCGCAGACGGCGGGCCTCGTGCCGGCGGTGCGCGCGCGCGGCGTGCCGGTCGTGTGGCGCTGCCACGTGGGCATCGACCAGCCGAACGCGCTCGTGCGCGAGACGTGGCGCTTCCTCGAGCGCTACGTGGCGGCCGCGGATGCCACGGTGTTCTCGCGCAATACGTTCGTGTGGGAGGGTCTGGACCCGGCGCGCGTGTCGATCATCATGCCCTCGCTGGACGCCTTCGCGCCGAAGAACCAAGAGCTCGAGCCGGCGGTCGTCGCGTCGATTCTCGCGGCGGCCGCGATCCGGCTCGGCGACTCCCCGGCCGCGCCCGCGTACACCGGCATGGACGGCACGGCCGGCCTGGTCAGGCGATGCGCGTCGATGACCGAGGAGCGGCCGCTGAACCCCGCGGAGGAGTACGTCGCCCAGGTCTCGCGCTGGGACGCGCTGAAGGACCCGCTGGGGGTGCTGGCGAGCTTCGCCGAGTACATCTCGCCGTACAGCGACGCTCACCTCGTCTACGCCGGCCCGGAGGTCGACGGCGTATGCGACGATCCGGAGGGCGCACAGACGCTGGCATCGGTCAGGGACCGCTGGGCCTCGCTGCCGTTCGCGCTGCGCGAGCGCATCCACCTCGCCGAGCTTCCGATGTCCGACGCGCAGGAGAACGCGGCGATCGTCAACGCGCTGCAGCGCGGCGCGCGGGTGGTGGTGCAGAAGAGCCTCGCCGAGGGCTTCGGCCTGACCGTGGCCGAGGCGATGTGGAAGGCCCGCCCGGTCGTGGCGAGCCGCATCGGCGGCATCCAGGACCAGATCGAGGACGGCCGCTCGGGCCTGCTGCTCGAGTGCCCCGCCGACCTCGCGCCGTTCGGCGCGGCCGTGCGCAGCCTGCTGGACGATCGCGCGCGCGCGGAGGCGATGGGAGCGGCCGCGCGCGAGCGCGTGCGCGAGCACTTCCTCGGGCCGCGCTCGCTGCTGGCCTATCTGGGCCTGCTCGGGCGGCTGCTGCAGCGGCCGCCTACCTAGGAGCTACAGCTAGAGCGCCAGCAGGCGCTCGGGCGGCACAAGCAGCACCGAGCAGTGGCCCTGGTGGACCACGCGGCGGCTCACGCTCCCGATCACGCCGAGACCGTGCAGACGGCGGCTGCTCATCACGACCAGCGACGCGTTCGCCGCACGGGCTGCGTCGACGATCACGTTGCGCGCACTGCCCGGCTCGACCACCAGCTCGCAGCGCCCGCCGGTCACGCTCTGGAGCCGGTGCGCCTGCTGGCTGACGCGATGGGGGTGGGCTTGAGACTCCGCCCCGAGCGCGTGCACGAGGACCGCGCTCGCGTCCTGGGCGCGCGCGAGGCGGCCGCCGAGCTCGACCAGCTCGTCGGAGCCCTCCAGGCCGTCGCTGGCCACCACGATCGGGTCGCTGAAACGTCCGGCTCCCGGCCTGGCGCGCGCGACGAGCAGCGGCGTTCCGAGCGCACCCTCGGCCTCGACCGCGACCCCGCCGAAGAACATGCCGCCGAACCAGGAGGTGGCGGGCGCTCCCAGCGCGAGCAGGCTGCGCCCGTAGGCCCAGTCGAGCACCACGCGCGCGGGCGGGCTCGCAGGGTCGACTTCGACCGACACCGAGACCCCCGCCCGCTTGGCGATGGCGACCGCGCGGTCGAGCATCGCTTTCGCGCTGATCGGCCCGATTGCCGGAGATCTGCGCTCGCCTTCGGTGCGGTAGGAGGTCACGACGAGCAGCGTCACGTGCCCGCCGGGGCCGGCCAGGGCGGCCGCGTGCTCGACTGCCGCGAGGCTCTCCTCGGTTCCGTCCACGGCGCACAGCGCATCGCCGAACTCCTTCTCGCTCGCAGGCGCCTCCTCGGCTCCCTCGGCTCGTGTTCGGGCATCGGCCATGCATGCACGCTACGTGCGCGGCGGCCGCGCGGCATCCGGGAATTTCCGCTGTATCGCGCGTGGGATACCGAGCCGCGCCGGCGTTCGGGCCCGAGCTGCCCGCGCCGACCGCGCGCAAGGTTCGGTTGGCCGCGCAACTTGCGGGCTGGCGGCGGGTTGAAGTGCATCGAGGGCAGCACGGCCGCGGGCAGGAGCCGGCGGACGCACCACTACGGAGGGTGGCGAACGGACTCCGCGTCCCGAGCAGTCGGGACGTGCCGCCCTCAACCCGGGTGTTCGCCAGCGCGGTGCAGGCGGAAGACCTCCACCGGATCTGCCACGCCGCGCACGCTGCGCGGCCCGATCGACTCCCACGCGTAGGCGTCGGCGGTGCGCTCGACGACCGCGCGCGTCGCCACGAGCTCGTCGGCGGCGGCCGCGTCGAGCAGGTGGGCGGCGAGGTTGACCGCGCTGCCGAAGTAGTCGCCATGGCGGGCGATCGCCCCGCCGTAGTGCACGCTGGCGTGCACGCGCAGCGGCATCCATGCGTGCGCTTCGTCGATGATGCGCGCGCCTGCCGCGACCGCCGCGGGCGCACGGTCGTAGGCGAGCATCACGCCGTCGCCCAGCGACTTCATCATGCGCGAGTCCTCGCCGCGCGCTCGCGCGACGGTCTCGGCGAAGCGCTCGATCGCGGCGGTCGCGCTCGCGTCGCCTTCGGCGGCGGCGTATTCGGTGAAGCCCTTCAGGTCGCAGAACAGGAAGGCCACGCTGACCGCCCCGGGCAGCCGCGCGATGTCGCCGTGGGCCTCAGCCTCGCTGACCGCGACCTGGGCCAGCTCGTGCTCGGCCCAGCGCCTGTAGACGCCGATCAGGAGCGGGTCGGCCAGCGGCAGCAGGCGCGCGAACGCGCCCTGCACGGCCTGCAGGCCGCCCAGGCGATCAGGGTCCTCGGCACGCAGGCGAGGCTCGACGTCGTGGCGGAAGAGCTGTACCGCGGCCTGGGCGATCTGCGCGAGCAGCGGTCCCCAGACACGCCCAAGGCGCACGTCGAGGTCAGGCGGCCAGACCTCGCGCAGCCGCCCGAGTTCGACGAGCACGCGTGCCTCCTCGGGGGTGAAGGCCGGATCTCCGGCCGGCGGCGGGCGCAGCCCGAACGCTGCGATGAACGCCTGCAGCTCATCGCTGCGCAGCCCGCCCTGGCGCTCAATCTCCTCGGCGGTCACCGTCCTTTCGGCGATCGTCGGCATGAGCACCGCGTCGAAGATCGCGCCCTCCGGATCGCCGCGCTGCACTGCACGCTCGATCGCCTCGGCCGGGATGCCGAGCGCACGCAGCGCGCTCACGACGTCAGCGCCGGGAGATGAACGATCGTCGAGGCCGCCCACGCGCTCATCATGACGCCTGGCGAGGCGTCCGAGCGCCCGCCGCTCAGCGCCGCGGCACGGTCGAAGCGAGCTCCCTGGGAGCCGTCGCAAGACGCCCGGCCGAAGCTCGCGGCCCAGTGTGCGGGTCGCGTGTGGACAGCGAGATCAGCGTGAGCTCACAGCCGTGCTGAGCGCACAGCTCCCTGGCGCGCGCGATCGCGCGCGTGCCGCTCGCGTCCAGAAGCGTCAGCGCCCGCACGTCGAGCGCCAGGCCCCGCGCGCCCTGGGCGCACAACAGTCCGACCGTCAGCTCGAAGGCGCCCGCAGTGGCGCGGGTGAGCGCCCCGGTCAACAGCCACGTGTGCTCGCCCTCGAGCTCGTGGTCCTCGATCCTCAGGGTGCCCCGTGTGGTCAGCATCGGCGCAACCAAGAGTAGAGCGCTCGCGGGCCGACCCGTCGTGTCCCCCGCAACACGGGGCCCGCTCAGGGCTCGGCCGGTGCCTGCACGCTCGCCTCTCGCCGGCGCGCCCCGCGCGAGGCGAGGTCGCGCAGCTTGGCCGCCTCGGCGTCCCAGTCGTAGACCACGGCAGTGTCCGCGATGCGATCGTAGATCGCGCGGTGGGTGCGACCGAAGATGATCCCGAGGAACCCCGCGCCCAAGGTGAGGAACCCGAGCGGGAACGCGACCAGCCGGATGAGCGCGTGACGGCGGTCCAGGGTGGCACCGTCGGAGCGCACGATCCTCAGACCGAGCAGCGACATCCCCGGCGAGCGCCCGAAGCCGACCCAGGCACTGCCGAAGTAGACCGCCGCCCACAGGAACTCGCCCACCAGCACGAGCTGATAGCCGTTCTTGAATTCGACCTGCCAGGGCGTGGCGGTGTTGATCGCGAACTGCACCAGGGCGAGCGCGACCACGTAGGCCGTGCTGAGGCAGAGGAGGTCCGCGCCGTAGGCCAGCAGGCGACTGAGCGCTCCTGCGTAGTGACCCTGATGGGCGGCCCCGTATCGGGTGCCGGCGCCGGTCACCGCGGCGTTCCGCCCGGGTGGTCCTCCGCCGGCACCTGCGTCTCGGCGGCCGGCTCGCGATCGGCGGCCTCGTGCGTCTCGGCGGCCTCGTGCGTCTCGGCGGCCTCGTGCGTCTCGGCGGCCTGCTCGCGCGCGAGCAGCGGCGGCCCGGCGGGCAAATCGCCCTCCTTGCGGCGCAGCGCGCGGTTGACCATGCGGCTGACGAGCGTGTCGGCGCCGGCCGTCTGGGTGCGTGCCGCGTCGAGCGCCTGGCTGGCGAACCCGCTCGTGGAGCGCGCGACGATCGTGCCCAGCTCGGTCTCCTCGACGACCGAGTCGATGTCCACCCGTTGCACGACCTCGTTCACGTCGACGCGGTCCACGATCGCGCCCACGTCGACGCGGCCGACGAGCGCATCGATGTCGATGCGCTGCACGAGGTCGTCAATCTCGATCCTGCGCACCAGGTCGTCGATCACGATTCGGCGCACCAGCTGGTCGATGTCGATGCGCTGCACGAGGTCGTCAATCTCGATCCTGCTGACCACGTCGTCGATCACGATTCGACGCACCAGCTGGTCGATGTCGATGCGCCGCACGACGTCGTCGATGTCGATCCGCCGCACCAGCCCGTCCACGTCGAGCGCCTCCACGACGGCGGGGACGAGCGCCTCGAGCAGGCGGCCGGATGCGGTCTCGGCCGCGGAGCCGGTGCGAGTGCGTGCCTGCCGGCCCTCCTCGGCGAGGGGGCGGGTGACGGCACCGAGCAGCCTGCCGGCGCTGCTCGCACCCGGCACGGCCGCGGCCGCGCGCGCGACCGCGACGCCGGCACCCCAGCCGGTCTCCCCCATCCGCAGCGCCAGGCGCGCCGCCCGTGCGGCGGCGCCGACCGCCACGTCGGTGCCCCTTAGCAATCCGCCGTGGGCCGACGGCCCGGCGCGGTCAGGGCTCTGGCGCACGAGCTCGGCGCCGGTCGAGGGCAGATGTGGTGTCTCCGGGGACATCTGCCGGCTGGGATCTATTGTGGGTCCTGTCGCACGCGTGGCTACCTGGCAAGAACCTAACGGAACGTAGGATTGGCCGCGATGGAGCGACCACCTACCTCCTTGACGCTGGCCATGGCCGCGATCGGCGATCCGGAAGACCCCGGGGCGAACTCCGGATGGCCGGCGTCGGTGCTGGGCGCGCTGCGCGAGACGGTCTCCCAGGTGACGGCCGTCAGCGACACGCCGTCGCAGGGATGGGGGCGAGCGGCGCTCGCGGCCGGCGCGCTGCTCGGCGTGCGACCGTCCGATCTCGCCAGCCCGAGCCACGCGCGTGCACGACTGTGGACGGTGGCGCACGCGAGCTCGCCGTACGCCCGCGCGCGCTCGCGGGCGGTGCGTGCCCGGATCGGCCGCGCGGGCCCGCTCGACGGCCTCGTGCAGAACGGCGGCGACTATCCGGCGCCGGCCGGCGTGCGGATGGTGACCTACCAGGACTCCACGGTCCTGCAGGCCGTCGCGGCCTACCCGTGGGCGCACCTGCGTGGGCTCTCCCCGCGCGGGGTGCGGAGCCTCGTCCGGCGCCAGCGCAACGCCTACCGGTCGGCTGCGGCCTGCTGCACGTTCTCGCACTGGGTGGCCGACAGCATCGTCTCCGACTACGGCATGCCGGCGAGCAAGGTGCACGTCGTGGGGCTCGGCTCGAACAACTCGTTCGACGGGATCGACCAGACGGCGCGGCAGTGGTCGCAGCCCAGGTTCCTGTTCGTGGGCTTCGACTGGGCGCGCAAGAACGGCGAGCTCGTGCTCGAGTCCTTCGCGAAGGTCCGCGAGCGCTTCCCGGACGCCACGCTGGACCTCGTCGGCGGCCATCCGCGCGTGCAGCTGGAGGGGGTCAGCGGCCACGGCCCGCTCGCGCTGGCCGACCCGACCGACCGCGCGCGGCTCACCGCGCTCTACCGCGACGCCACCGTGTTCGTGATGCCCTCGCTGCACGAGCCCGCGGGCACCGTGCACGTGGAAGCGGCGTCCGCCGGCATCCCCTCGATCGGCACGAGCAACGGCGGCGCCGCCACGTGCATCGGCGCCGCGGGCCTCGTCGTCGATCCGCACGCTCCCGAGCAGCTGCAGCGGGCGATGCTCGAGCTGTGTGACCCCGACACGGCCAGGCGTCTGGGAGCGCTCGGCCGCGAGCACGCCAAGCAGTTCACGTGGCGGCTGGTGGCAGAGCGCCTGGTGCGAGCGATGGTGATCCCCGGAGTGGACGCGACGGGCCTGGCGGACTTCCTCGACGACCGGGCGGTCGCGCCCGGGCGCGACGCGCGGGACTAGCGCACGATCGTGAAGCTCAGCGCCGGGCGTCCGCGCCGCGAGGCGGCAGTGCCCCTACATCGAGCAGGGACGCGAGCGGCGGTCTATGCCCACTTCGGTGATCCCGGCCGAGGTGATCTTGATCCGGGTGGGCACGTCGCCGCGCTCGAGCAGCTTGCGCAGCACCGACTCTCCCTTGGACTCGATGCTCGAGCGCAGCGGCTCATCGAAGGCCTCGGGCTTCAGGGAGTCGGCGATCTGCACGTACACGTGCTTTTCGGCGCGGCCGTGCTGGACCTTCCAGCGGTAGAGGTCGCCCACGCGCGGCGCCTGGATCGGGGTGGGGCCCCCGATGATCTGCGGATCGCCAACCATGACGGCATGATGACGCAGCGCGGCGGCGCGCGCAAAGGGCCGACTGGCCAGCTTGCGAACGGTGCGCTGTGGACATCTGGCCCAGATCCTCCGGGCAGCGCCGCGAGGGCCGAAGCAACGGTCCCGGGTCGCGCGCGAGGCCGCTCGCCTGGTCGAGACGGGGCCGCCGGGCGATCGGCTAGATTCGCCTCGACGCGATGCGACGGCTGTCTCTCCCGCTCCTGCTCGCCGCGGCTCTGCTGCTGGTTTCGGCATCCGCCGCCGGCGCCCGCGGCGCGTCGCGCCAGACGCTGAGGCTGCGCGCGCAGGTGCCCAACACCGGCGATCTGAGCGTGCTCTCGTTCGAGCTGAGCATCGGCGGTGAAGGCAGGGCGCACCGCAGGCAGCCGGTCAGCCTGGAAGTCCGCAACCAGCACCTCACGGGGGTGTTCGCGATCGCACGACTGCACCCCGTCCCCCATCACCCGGGTCGCTTTCTCGGAGTGCTCGAGGTCTTCCACCGGGCGGGCGGGGCGACCGCCTCGCTGCCGTTCTCACCTGGGGGCTGGCGCTCGCCGCTCCCCTCCGGCGCGCGCGCGAGCGGCCCGGCGTGGGACGAATTCCTCGTGCGCGCGCACAACGAGCACATCATCAAGGAGGCGTTGAAGGACAACATCGTGGCGCTCGCCGGGGCGCACGGCCTGGGCCCGCTGGACTTCTGCGATCCGCTCTCGCCCGAGACCTACCTGCTCGGCAACGCGGTGATCCTCTCCTCGGTCCTGCTCGCGCAGCCGCTCACGATCCTGCCGACGAACACGAGCATCGTGCAGCTCGCCGACGACGCCGTGTACGAGCTGTGCGACGACATCGAGGACGAAGAAGAGGGCGAAGAGGACGAGCCAGCCTGGCCAGGCATCGCCACGCTGAACAGCTTCCTCGGCGTGGCCCCGCCGCCGAGCTCGAGCTACCGCGTGTCGTTCGCCGGCGGCTGGGTCTTCGAAGGCCCGAACGAGGTCAAGCTCATGTCGGCGTTCAGCGGCGGCTGGGTCGGGCCCGGCGCCGGGAGCTCTGATTCGACCAACCCGATCGACGCGATCAAGGTGGTGCTGCCACCGGCCGGCAGCACACCGCGGACGGTGACGAACGACATCTGCCCTGCGCAGCTCCCGACCGCGACGATCGCCACCACCAACACCGCCAACGACACGCTCATGTGCAGCGGCGGCTCGCTGCCGCTGGGAGCGCAGTTCACGCTCAACGTGCAGACCCAGCCCGTGCCGAGCAGCGGCATGGGCGGGCAACTGCTCGCCCACCAGGACGGCAGCTACCTGGCGCCGTTCCCGATCACGGGCCCCTAGCAGGACAGCAACGTCAGCCGTCCAGCAGGCCCACCTGCCGGAGGATGCCGACCGAGTCCGAGTAGACGTCCTTGCGCTTGATCAAGCCGTCCTCGAACGGGATCACGTCGAGACCCTCCCATTGCACCAGCCGCCCGCTTGCGGGCGAGCGCAGCTCGCCGCGGCGCAGCTCGCTCGAGTGGGTCGCCGCGGCGTTCCATTCCTGCACGACCAGGTCCTCGCGGACGTAGAGCCTGCGCGTGGTGAAGGCGATGTCCGGCCAGGCCTCGAAGATGCGGGCCACGTGAGCGCGCACCTCCTCGCCCTCGGCGCGCTCCCCGGCGGTGTGGTTCTCGAAGACCATGTCCGGGGCGTGCATCGCGACGATCGCCTCGACGTCGTGACGGTTCCAGGCGTCGTTGTAGCGGTCGATCAGCTCGCGCAGGGGCTGCTGGCGCGCGGCCGCGCCCGTGGCGCTCATGCCCACTCCATCGGCTCATAGCCGCTGGTGCGGGGCGCCGAGACGATCAACACCGAGGCCGGCTGCGCGCCGGTGTTGCGAACCGTCCGCCGCTGTCGGGGGTCGAGTCGCGCGAACGTGCCCACGGGCAGCTGGTGCTCCTCGCCTTCGATCACGAGCGCCGGGCTCCCGGAGACCGTGAAGAACAGCTCCTCCTGGTCGCGTTCGAGCTCGTCGTGCTCGGGGATCGACTCCCCCGCCGGGATCTCCACGAGATTGGCGCCGAAGGCCTGACAGCCAAGCGTGCGCCGCACCAGCCGCCAGTTGCCGGCGCGCTCGAGCTCGTCGCTGTGCGCGATCGTGAAACCGTCGCCGCGCTCCACCTCGATCACCGCTCAGGAGGCCTTGGCGTAGTTGCTCGCGCCGTACCAGTCGACGACCACCACCGGCTCATCGCCGAGCACCCAGGCGTCATGCCCGGACGGCAACGAGGTGATGTCGCCCGCCTCGGCGACCAGCTCGCTGCCGTCGTCCATCCGGATCGCGAGCCTGCCGCTGAGGTGATACTGGAAATGGGGCGCCTCGCAGCTGTCGGTGCCCGCTATCGGCTTGACGTCGTTCGACCAGCGCCAGCCGGGCTCGAACACCATGCGCCCGACCTCGCCGCCGCCGATCGCGAGGATCTCCGCCCTGCCGTTTGAGAACTCACGGGTCTCGTCCGGCCGGCTGAAGCTCTTGTGCTCGGTCTCGTGCCTCACTCGTCCCCCTCCCGGGTCGATGTCTCGGACTGCCGACCTTGGCTAGTCGCAATTCTTACCTACTGGTAGGTAGAAAGTCAAGGGCACCTCTGCGACAATCGAGCGATGGCAACGCGCACCGAGGCGGAGAGCGGCCGCAGGCCGCCGGGCGAGACCGCGACGCGCATCCTGGACATCGCCGAAGAGCTCGTGCAGGTGCGCGGCTTCAACGGCTTCAGCTACGCCGACGTGGCCCGCCGGCTGAAGATCACCAACGCGAGCCTCCACTACCACTTCCACGCCAAGGCCGATCTGGGCAGCGCGCTGGTGGAGCGCTACCGCCGACGCTTCATCGAGTCGCTGGGAGCGATCGACCACGAGGCCGGCCGTGCGGACGCGCGCCTGGCCGCCTATGTGCGCCTCTACGCCGACGTGTTCCGATCGCAACGGATGTGCCTGTGCGGCATGCTCGCCGCCGAGTACCAGACCCTTCCCGCCGGGATGCAGGAGCTGATCGTGGACTTCTTCGACGAGAACGAGAGCTGGCTTGCGCGCGTGTTGGAGGAGGGCGCCAGCGAGGGCAGCCTCGCGCTCGACGGCCCACCTCGCGAGCGGGCACGGGCGCTGATCGGCGGCCTCGAGGGCGCGATGCTCGTCGCGCGGCCCTACGACGACGTCGAGCGCTTCAGCGCGATCGCCTCGCAGCTCACCTCGGGCCTGGCGGCCCGAGCCGATGGCAGCGGCGCGGCGGCCACGGCTATGGACGAATTCTCACGGCGCGCGTGACGTCAGCGGCGCCCGCGTGTCTTACAGTCCAACGACACACGACCCGACAGGGGGAACTGGGGCCATGGCGCGGAAGGTCATAGCGAGTCTTGCGGTAACCGGGCTGATCGCCCTGGGCATGATCGGCATGGCCCCCGCGGCCGGTGCCGCCACCACGACAAAGCTCTTCATGGGCGGGAACGCGGCGTTCGCGATCCTCGGGCACTGGTGCGGCGGCATCACCCAGAAGGTGTACGCGACGGGATTTGCGGGCGACGGCTATCCGACGGGCGCCGCGTTCCTGAGCACGACCTGCAGCGGCAGCGGGCGCGGCGGCCACCCCACGACCTACACGGCGTGGGGCAGCGTCACCTGGGACTGGTTCGGCGAGACGCGCTCCTATGCGAAACTCGCCGGCGCGCCCGAAGGTATCAGCGAAACGTTCTCAGCCGAAGACTCCCACCACGACCACCTCTACAACGTCGGCACGTCGGCGTACCTGGAAACCACCGAACCGCCGCTCGTGCCGCCGGCGCGGCCGACGAGCGTGAGCGCGTACGTGTCGGTCGTGGAAGTGGGCGAAAAAGAAGAAGCGCGGTTCCAGGTCGGCTGGACGCCCGCCCCCGAAACGGCCGGGCTGATCACCTCCTCGAAGGTCGTGGCGGTGCCCGTCAGCGCGCCAACCGAACCGACGCTCGAAGCGACGGTCAACGGCGCGGGGTCGAGCGTGCTGCTCGCGCCGCTGGCACGCCAGACGACCTATCGCATCACGGTGACCAACACCGACCTCGAAGGCACCAGCGAACCGAGCGAACCGATCGAAGTCAACTCGATCACACCCGAAGAAGAAGCAGAAAAAAAACAGGAAGAACTCGAACCGAAACCGCCTGAATTCGGTCGCTGCGTCAAAGCGCCGGGCGAAAAAATCGAAAAAATGACCTACTACTACGGCGGTTACACGACCGCGACGTGCCTGGAAGCAAGCGCCACGCACACCGGCAAATACGAATGGGAGCCGGGTGTGGTCAAAGGGGGCTTCACGACCGCGATCAAAACCGCGCCCGTCAAGCTCGAAGGGGAAAACAAAGCCAAAGTGACCTGCACGGGCGAGAGCAGCTCGGGCGCGATCACCGGCGCGAAAACCGTGGGCAACGAGCAGCTCACGTTCACCGGCTGCGAATCGGGCGGCCAGAAATGCACGACCTCCGGCCTCGCCGAAGGCGAACTGCGGACGAGCAACCTCGAAGGTACGCTCGGCGTCGAAAAGATCACGATCAAAGAAGGCAAAGAAACGATCCACGTCGCGCTCGACCTCGTCCCCGTCGGGAAATCCGGGCCGTTCCTCGAATACACCTGCGCGGGCAGTGAAGCGACGACGCTCAGCGGATCGGTGCTCGTGCCGGTCACGGCCGGCAAAATGGTGAAAACGATGCCGCTGAAATTCGCGGCCACCGGCGGCCTGCAGAAACCCGAATCCCTCGAAGAAGGCCCTCAGGACGTGCTCAAGAACTCGATCGGGGAACAGATCGGGCTCACGCTCAGCGCGACACAGGCCAACGAAGAAGCGATCGAGATCAACCCGGTCGTATAGCCGGGTTGATCCGTCTGCCAAGGGGGCTGCCGCTGCGCCGGCAGCCCCTGGCTCAGCGAACCGCGAGCACCTCCCAGCGTTCGGGCACCCCCCTGAGCCTGTGCACGCCGCGACTGGCGAACGTGTATTCCGTTCCCGTGACCAGGTCCTTGACCGTGCGCGAGGTGAGCAGCTCCCCGGCGCCGGCAAGGGCGGCGACGCGGGCGGCGATGTGCACGCCGATGCCCGACACGTCGTCGCCGCGCAGCTCCACTTCGCCGGTATGTATCCCGGCCCGAATCGCGATCCCGGCGTGAGAGAGCGCTGAGCGCAGGCGTTTGGCGCATTCGATCCCGCGCGCGGGCGCCTCGAACACCGCGAGCACGCCGTCGCCGGTCTCCTTGACGAACCGTCCGCCGTAGCTGCAGATCGCGCTTCGCGCGATCGCGTCGTGGCGATCGAGGACCTGCGCCCAGAGGCTGTCGCCGAGCGCGGCGGCGCGCGCTGTCGAGTCAACGATGTCGGTGAACAGGACGGTCGCGAGGATGCGGCCGGCCGGCGTCTGGGCGATCAGGTCGCCGGCCACGAACTCCTCAAGCAGCGAGAGCGTTCTCTCGTCCCCGCCGCGGTCGCGCCCGGACAGCTCCTGCGACTGGCTCTGACGGGGGCTGGTGAGCAGCCCTGTCAAGCGCCGGCCACGGTATGCCACCGCGCCCCGCTGACGGATGCGGTGTCCCTCGAGGGTCGAACGGCGGACCGGGTCAAGGACAGGACCGACGCCCATCGCTCGCATCCCTGCACCTTCAGCGACGGCGCCTGAAGTGTCAAGCCCCGCAACGGCGCTCGCACCCGCGCCCGTGGCGCGAAGACGAGGATCCGCGGATAAACACGGATACACGCAAGCGCGCAGCGGTTAGTTTGCAAACGATGCCAGACGGTATGGCGCAGCACGACGAGGGCATCCCTCCTGGCGAGGGCCCCGGCCTTGGCCTTCTCGGCGCGAGAAGCCGGCATCTGCTCGCGCTTGAGTTCGGCTCGAAGGCCCAGTTCGATGACCCGCGTCTGGAGTGGCGCCGGCTCTTCTCCGAGCTGCTCGGCACCTTCGCGCTGGTGCTCGTCGCGGCCGGCGGCGGGATTCTCCATGGCCAGGGACAGATCAGCCTCGCCGCCGCCGTGGTCGCGCCGGGCCTGATGGTGATGGCGATCATCCTGTTCATGGGCGCGGTTTCCGGAGCGCACCTGAACCCGGCCGTCTCGCTGGCCTTCGCCCTGCGCGGTGACTTCCCGTGGAAGCGGGTGCCCGGCTACATCATCATCCAGCTCATCGGTGCCACGCTGGCCTGCCTGTTCCTGCTCGCGGTGTTCGGCAACATCCAGCATCTCGGCGCGACCCTGCCCGGCCCGGGCTATGAAGACTGGCAGGCGCTGCTCATGGAGATCGTGCTCACCGCGCTGCTTGTCAGCGTGATCCTCGGGACGGCATCGGCGGCGCAGAACGTTGGGGCAATCGCCGCGCTCGGAGTCGGCGGCTACATCGCGCTGGCCGGGCTGTGGTCGGCTCCGGTGAGCGGCACGTCGATGAACCCGGCGCGCTCGTTCGGACCGGCCCTGGTGAGCGGCGACTTCACAAGCTACTGGGTGTATCTCGTGGGGCCGCTCGCCGGCGCGCTGATCGCCGTCGGCTGTGCGTTCGTGCTGCGCGGCAGGGGTGGTGACCCGATCTCCTACGCAGCTGGCGCCGGGGTCCTCGACGAGGGCAGCCTGGCCGCCAAGCAGCGCCTGTCGCAGGACATCGACCGGGGCAACGTCATACCTCCCGGCGTCGCCGACCCGCCGGCGAGCTGACCACGTCGCGACGCAAGGTGAGGGGCGCGGCGCAGGCCTAGAGCCCCCGCCCGAGCCGGCCGCGACCCGCGGCGCGCGTCACTTGTGCGGCCGTTCTTTGTGTTTCGGTTCCTTGTGCGGCTTGCGCGGCGGCTTGGGCGGCTTGGCCGGGGGTCCGCCTGGAGCGGCGGGCGGAGCCGACGCCCCCGCCGGCGAGGTGGGCGGGGGCAGAGTCCCGCCGCCTATCGGTGTCGCGCTTGGAACTCCACGACCGGAGACCACCGGTTTGATCTCTTCCCGGGGCGCCGGCTTGCCCGTTTCCTGAGAGGTTCGTTCCCGCAGCCTCGTGCTTCGCTGCGCAGCACCTGGGTGAACCGCGCCGGAGCTCCTGTGGGACGCCTTCTTGGCCTTGGTGTGTCTGCTGCTCTTGTGCGCCTTTTCGGCCTGTTCGACTTCTTCGGCCTTGGTCAGGGCTTCGCGTCTCTTCTTCGCTTCGGCTTCGGAGGTGGCTTCGCGCCTCTTGACTTCTGCTTCCTGCTTCTTGGCTTGCGCTTCTGCGGATTCTTCGCCCTTGCCAGCGCCGGCCGCGGCAACTTCTGTGGGGTGAGTGCTTGCTTCTCCGCAGCCGATCAGGGATCCCCCTACGGCCAGGACGACGAGGCACGTGAACAGGGCTCTCGGCGCGTTGCACATCCGTGTCATCCGTCCCCTGACGAGACTACATCACCACGCGCGCCACCACGCCGGCGTAAGACGATTCTCAGCACGGTCACCTGCGACTCTGCACCGCCCCTACGAGCGCGTGCGCGGCCGCGGCAGGAGCGGCGCGGCGGGAACGCTGCCTGGTTGCGGGTGCGCGGCCCCACCGGTCGAGATCCGCTGCTGGAGAGTAGTGTGTGCCGCATACGCACGGCGAGCTCTGCCCGCTGGGACAGCGGGGAAGGAGCTGCCGGTGGATCGGTTCGATGGCGGCCGAGGGGGAGCGCCGTGAGCACTACAGCATCCGAACAGCAGGCGAGCGCCAACGAGGAGGCGATTCGCGCGTGGGACGGGCCACTGTACGAGCGGTTCGTGCGCTTCCGCGAGACGGTCACCACCGGGCTCGCGGCCCACGGCGAGCAGGCGCTGCGCCTGCATCCCCCGGAGCTCGGGGCACGCGTCCTGGATGTGGGCTGCGGGTTCGGCGACACCACCCAGCGCATCGCCGGCCTCGTCGGTCCGCAGGGCGAGGCCGTGGGAGTCGATGCCGCCCCGCGCTTCATCGAGGACGCCATCCGAGAGGCCCGCGAAGCCCACTTGGAAAACGTTCGCTTTCGCGTTGCCGACGCCCAGGAGACCGTTGGCGGAGACGAGCGTTTCCACATGGTGTTCTCGCGCTTCGGGACCATGTTCTTCGCCAACCCGGTGGTCGCCTTGGGGAACCTCCGCGAGGCGCTCGTGCCGGACGGAAAGCTCGTGATGGTCGTGTGGCGACGGAGGACAGACAATGACTGGCTCTACCGCGCGCAAACGATCGTCGAGGGGATCGTGCCGCGGCCCGAGGAGTACGACGAGCCGACCTGCGGGCCCGGCCCGTTCTCGATGGCCGACGCGGACACCACGAGCGAGATCCTCTCCCATGCCGGCTTCGTCGACATCGCGCTGCAGCGCTGCGACATCCCGATCGTGATCGGCAAGGATCTCGAGGAAGCCCTCGAGCTGGTGATGGCGCTCGGCCCCGCCGGCGAGATCCTGCGCCTGGCCGGCGATCGCGCGACCCACCTTCACGGGCAGGTCGAGGCCGCGCTGCGCGAGGGCCTCGCCGCGTTCGCCACAGAGGGAGCGCTGCGCGCGCCCGCCTCCACATGGATCGTCACCGCGCGCGCGCCGTGCTAGCCGAGCTCGCCGACAGCGCGTGGATCGCCGCGCATCTGCAAGACGCCAGCCTCCGCCTGGTGGAGCTGGACGTCAGCAGCACCGCATACGAGAGCGGGCACATCCCCGGCGCGGTCTTCTGGAACGCCTACTCGGACCTGCGCGATCCCGACTACATTCCGATCGGCACAGCCCAGCTGGAAGGTCTGCTCTCGCGCTCGGGCATCACGCCGCAGGACACGCTCGTCTTCTACGGCTACGGCGCCGCGCTCGGGTTCTGGCTGATGCAGGCGCACGGCCACCGGGACGTGCGCATGCTCGCCGGATCACGCGAACGGTGGGCACAGGACGGCGGCCGCTGGAGCACCGAGGTTCCCAGCCCGGCACCGAGCGCCTACCCGCTCGCACGGGCGAGCGCCGAGATGCTCGCGTCACGAGCCGACGTGGAAGCGGCACTCAGCGACCCCGGGGTCGTGCTGCTCGACGTGCGCTCCGAGCTCGAGTTCAGCGGCGAGCGGTTCTGGCCGTCGGGGGCTCCCGAGGATGTCGGCCGCGCCGGACACGTGCCCGGCGCCGTGAGCGTACCGATCAACCTGCTGCTCGACGACGACGGCGCGCCGCGCGACGCCGAGGAGCTTCGCCGCGTGCTGCAGGCAGCCGGCGTGGCGCCTGCTCAGGCAGTGATCAGCTACTGCACGATCGGAAACCGCGCGAGCCAGGCCGCCTTCGCCCTGCGCTATCTGCTCGACTACCCCGACGTGCGCGTCTACTACCCATCGTGGGTTGAATGGGGCAAGGCCGACGGGACCCCGGTCGAGCGCTGAGTTCGGCGCAGCGCCCGTGCGGCGCTCGCCTAAGGACGCGCCTCGGATGGACCTCGCCGCGCACGCTGCCGCGCCCGCCCGCAAGTGGTAGGTTCGGGCGCGACAGGCCCGGCGACGGGCCGGGCCGTTAGGGAAGGGGGTCGGCATGGCCGACCGCGTGCTGTTCATCGGCTGGGGCATGTCCGTTCGGGGACGCGAGGAGCGCGGCCTCGAGGTGTTCAACGAGGCGATCGGGTTTTACGGCCGCATGCAGCAGGAGGGGCGAATCGAGAAGTTCGACGTTGTGCTGCTCGCCCCCAACACCGACCTGGGCGGGTACATCGAGCTGCAGGGTTCTGCCGAGCAGCTCGCAGCGCTGCGGGAGAGCGAGGAGTTTCGCCGCACCCTCGCAGACGCGAGCCTGATCGTTGACGACATGCGCCAGATCGAAGGCTTCACCAACGAGGGGGTCGCACGGGAGATGGCCCTCTACCAGGAAAGCATCGCGCGAGTTCCGCAGAACGCGTAGCGCGCGACAGGGTCCAGGCGGCGCCTCACCCCGACTGGCGAGGCGCCGCGGGCCTGGCCCTTGAGCCCGTACGCCTGCCGGTCGATGTATGCGTCATGGCGGCCCATCCGGGTGATCGCGAGATCGCCGCACACATCGAGTCGGTTTCGAGCCGTGCGGACTCGGACACCGCGCGGCTGGCCGCGGCGATCATCGGTCGCTGCTGGCCGGGTGGCCCTGGGGACCGCACCGAGTCCGTCGCGCTCGAGTGGGTGCGCCGCTGGGGCCCGCGACGGGCGGGTCCGATCTCCTCGGCGTGCCGTTGCGCGGTCGGACGCTGCGGCGTGTGCAACTGACGCGAATAAGCGTAGGCTTGACACCATACGACGGAGGGGGGCGCAGTGATCATCCTCAGGATTGTCAGCCGAGGCATGGACCGGCAGATGTACGAGACCATGCGGGCAATGCTGGACATCGATCGACAGCACCCCCTCGGGCTGATCATGCACGGCGCGAGCGAAGCGGACGGCAGGATGCAGGTCGCGCAGATATGGCACTCGGAGGAGTACGCCCGGCGCTTCGACGAGGATCTGCTCGCGCCCGTGCTCCAGGCAGTCGGCGCCCCGATGGACGCCGAGGTGACCGTCTTCGAGTTGGAGCATCTGGTCACGCCCTGACGCGGCAGCTGCCTCCCCCCCTCGCACGGCCCCCAGAGCCGTGTCTGCGTGCTGTCGTGGTAGGCCATTAGGATCGCGTCGTATGCGTCCGTATCACGAGACAGACCTCGGTGAGCTGTTCCAGGGCGACTGCCTGGAGATCCTGCCAACGCTGCCGGCCAAGTCGTATGACCTGATCTTCGCCGACCCGCCATTCAATCTGGACAAGGACTACGGCAGCGGGATCAGCGACAGCATGCGTGACGGCGACTATCTCGCTTGGTGCCACAAGTGGATCGCCGAGTGCGTCCGCCTACTCGCGCCAGGAGGTTCGTTCTGGATCTACAACCTACCCCGATGGAACGTAGAGCTTGGGCACGAGCTAAATCGTCACGGGCTGCTGTTTCGGCACTGGGTCGCGATCGACCTCAAGATGTCGCTGCCGATCCCAGGTCGTCTGTACCCAAGCCACTACAGCCTCATCTACTACACGGACGGCAAGCCACGGGTCTTTACCCGCCCGCGAGTCCCGGTGCCGGCGTGTCGCCACTGTGGAGGCGACATCAAGGACTACGGCGGGCATCGTTCCAAGCTCCACCCAGAGGGCTTGAACCTCACAGACGTTTGGACCGACATTCCCCCGGTGCGTCATCGGGGCACGAAGACCCGCAGAGCGAACCAGCTAAGCGAGAAGATGCTTGAGCGCGTCTTGACGATCGGCACCTCGGAAGGTGATCGCATCCTCGACCCCCTGGGCGGGAGTGGGACAACCTACGCGGTCGCTGAGCGCTTGCATCGGCACTGGACAGGCATCGAGCTCGGCGACTGCGAGCCGATCGCTCGACGCCTCAGCGGCGAGGACATCGTGATCGAGATGCCCAACCTGGGGGACTCCCGGAAGGGACTGAGCAGAGCCGCTGGCTGAAATGTCCCAAGCGGAGGGCCTACCGCGCTTTGGGCGAAAAACCCGCAAAGTGCGGATCGTCAAATCAGAGGACATCGCTCGTGCTGGCCAGTTCCCGCGAACGGCCCTGTGGCGTCGCGCCGTGGCCGACGTCGAGGCCGCGATCGCTGTAACCGACTGGCCGTTTGGCTCGGGTATGTTGTCGCTCAATCCCGATCCCGGTGTAGACCGACAAGGGCGGCCGGACAAACACCCGAACGGCGTCCTGCCAATCAAGGTGCCAATGATCGCGGAGCTTGCCTCACGCGGCTGGCTTACGGAGACACTCCCGCCGCTACCGGTGGGCTCCCGAGGGCGCGATGTCCTGACCACGGGCGATCTTGACGCGCTGCTCAACGACGGTGACCGCTACGTTGGCTTCGAGTGGGAGACAGGCAACGTCTCCTCAAGCCACCGAGCGATCAACAAGCTCTTGGACGGGATCACGCGCGGCACGCTCCAAGGCGGCATCCTCGTCCTTGCCGTCCGCGAGACGCAGCGATACCTGACCGATCGTGTCGGCAGCTTCGAGGAGATTGCCGCGTACTTCGAGTTCTGGGGGCGTTACCCCGTACCGGACGGCGCACTCCGCATCTACGGCGTCAGCCATGATCGACTCGACTCCACGGTGCCCCATATTCCGAAGGGCAAGTCGGGAAGAGCCCAAGGCTAAGCTTCGGGCGAAACGCCTAGCGAAACTCACGAGTCCTCTTATTTGATTGAGCAACCGAGCCATAGGCGTGCCACGCGCCCCTGAGCCGTCACCGATCGGGTCGCGCAGGGTGTCGGACTGGAGATGGGCGGCCGCATTTCTGCTTGGATGCGGTAGGCACCAGGGACGACTCGCAGGTAGGCGCGACCGTGCCTGTCGGTCTTGAGCGTCGCCACGCGACCGCTCGGATATGTCGCGTTGACCGTTACGCCGGGGAAGGGGAAGGGCCGTGTCCCGGGTGGCCCACCCCCACCGAACACAGTGACGATGAGCAGCGTGGTAATCGTCGCCGACATCGCCTGCCCAGTATCCCACCAGGCGATGTGAGGCGCCTACGCTGCGAGCGGGACGGCTCGCGCTCTGGCGAGCGCGCAGGAGAGCTTGGCGAGGATCGTCAGGTCGGCGTGTAGCCGGACCCGCTCAATCCGACGGACGCGGAGGGGCGCGAGCGCCCATTCGTTCTTGAGCCTGCCGAACTCCCGCACCACGACTGGTCTAGCGAGTTTCGCTAGACCCTCCTAGTAGGACTTCGGCAGCCCGAGCGAATGCTCGGCCACGTAGTTGAGGACCATCTCGCGTGAAACCGGCGCGGTGCGCGCGACGCGAACCGCCCACCAGAGATCGGTAAGCCCATACTCCAGGGCGAATCCGTTGCCGCCGTGGGCCTGGATCGCGCTGTCCACACAGTGGATCCCGGCCTCCGCGGCGGCGTACTTGGCCATGTTGGCCGCCTCGCCCGCGCCGGGCACGCCGGCGTCGTAGAGCGCAGCGGCCTTCTGGGTCATCAGGCGTGCGAGCTCGAGTTCGATCTTCGCCTCGGCCAGCGGGTGGGCCACGCCCTGGTGGGCCCCGATCGGCTGCCCCCAGACCCGCCGCTCGCGCGCGTAAGCGGCGCCACGCTCGAGCGCGAGCCGGCCGATGCCGGTGGCAATCGACGCGCCCATGATGCGCTCCGGGTTCAGGCCGTCGAACACCACGCCGAGGCCACCGTTCTCGCCGCCGATCAGTCGCTCCTCCTCGAGCTCGACGTCATCGAAGAACAGCGTCCACTGCTTGTCGGCCCCGCGCACGGCCATCGGGATCGCCTGGCGTGTGAATCCCGGAGCGTCGACGTCGACGATCGCCAGCGACGGCAGACCGAGCTCGCCGTCGGCGAGCCGCGTGCGCGCGACCACCAGCACGGCGTCAGCGTCCTCGACGCCGGAGATGAAGGTCTTCTGGCCGTTGAGCAGGAAGCGCCCGTTCTCGCGTCGCAGCGAGGTCGTCAGCTTGTGCGAGTTGCTGCCCGCGTCGGCCTCTGTGATCGCGAACGCCACCTTCGTCGTCCCTGCTCCGATGCCCCGCAGCCAGCGATCCTTCTGGGCGGGGGTCCCGTGCTTGGCCAGGATGTTCCCGACGATTGCCGGGGAGACCACGATCAGCAGCAGCGCGCAGCCGGCTGCCGAGATCTCCTCGCCGACCCAGGACAGGGCCGCCATGCCCAGGCCACCCCCGTCGTACTCCTCGGGGATGTTGACGCCCAGATATCCGCGCGAGGCCAGTGCCTCCCACAGCTCGCTCGGCGGTTCGCCGGCGTCGCGCACGCGTTGCATGTACTCGCGCCCGAAGCCGCTGCAGATCCCTGCTACGGCCTCCCGCAGCAGGGTCTCCTCCTGCGAGGGCACGAGCGAGAGCGCGACGTTGGCGGCGGTCGTGGACACGGCTGCCATCCTACGGCACCGCTTGCGCGATCACCTGGCCTAAGCGGGAGGTTCGGCGTCGATCTTCACGAACGCCCCTTCTTCGATTTCCACGACTGGCGGACAGAACCTCCGAGCGGACGCGGGCGCAGCCGCGATCAGACACGCGGCGAGAATCAACATCACCAGGAACGCGGCCCTCCTCACCGATACGCGAGCCTACGGCGCCGGCAGGACCCCGGTGGCCTCGCTTGCGGCGGGCCGGAGCAGAACGCCGAGGATCGGGGTGGACGACGCCGCCGATCCCCGGACGCTCGATACTCACGCAATGGCAAGCGATCGCCTCGAGGACCTGCGAGCGCAGGCTCGCCACGCGCGCGAGCGCTACCAGCTGTACAAGGCGAAGGCCTATGGACAACGACCAACCAGCCCGGAGCGCCTGCGGGAACTCCAGCAGGCCTCCGAGCAGGCCGAAGCACGCTTGCGCTTCGCCGAGGCCGAGGCGGAGCGCACGCGCGGGGCGGGCGAGCAATCCCAGGATGGCGGCTGAGGCGCTCCCGCGCGCCGCGTCTCACGCCGGGACGGCGAGCTCGTTCTCGTTCTCGACCAACGGCCGAAACGGGCGGGCGTGCTTCCTACCGGACCCTGTGCTAGCGGCGGCTAAGCTGGAAGGCGATGATGACAACCGCCGAGCCGATGACCGCGCGTGGCGCCCACTACACGGCGCTGGTCGAAACGATCGACCACCAGGGCGCCACGAAGCTGCACACGAAAGAGCGCGAACAGCTGCTGGAGGCCGCCGACGCCCTGCTGTTCGGCGAGACCGAACGCCAGCAGCTGCTTCGGTCGGCTGAGGACCTGATCGAGTCCTTGGAGACGAGTGAGCGCTGGTCGGCCGAGAGCTGCGACCAGCTGCGCGAACACCTCTACGGCTGCGATACCTCGGCCGAGGTCGCCTGAGCGCTCACTCGATTCAGGCGTCGGCGAGCGGCTGGCCCAGCGTTTCGAGCTCGGGCTCCCCTACCGCTGGCGAGGACGCACCGTCAGGGTCGTGCAGCATGTCGCCCGCCGCGTCTGGGTGATCTGCCGGCGCCTGCCTGCGCGCGTCCTTCTTGGCCTGCTTGTCCAGCCGCCGCTCGCGGAGCCTGCTTTCACGCATGAGCTTTGCCATCGTGGTCCGCTTCTTGCCGCCTGAGGCCATATCTGTCCGTCCCCTTACTGTCGAGTTCCTGGTCACCGGGGTGATGAATCCGAAGCCCTCGATGCGTGTGCTGCGAGACGCGGGAGAGTCGAGGCAGCGACTGCCAGAAACGCCGGGCGGACGCTGGACCGGTAAGACCACTCTAGCGCCTCACCATGCCCCAGGCGGGATACTCGGCCGGCGTGCTCAGCGAACCTGCGCCTTGTGGGCTCGATCTTCGCGACCTGACCGCCGAGAGACACCAAGCACGCCGCGGACCAGCGCGCGTGATCGCGTGGCCCGCTCAGTCGCCGTCGAGGCCGAGCAGGAAAGCGAGCACGGTCTCTACGGGCGCGCTGCGACGATCGTCCCGCCCGACGAGCACGACGTCAGAAAGGTTGGCGTCGCTCAGTGGGATCGTCACCACCCCCGTCTGCGAGCTCGTGACGACGCCCGCGACGGAGGCCGGCGCCGTCGTGATGGCCGTGCGGACCGCGAGCGCGGCAAGCACCTCCTGCCCGTTGCTCGCGCGATCGCCGGTCACGTGTCGCGGCGGGGCGCCACGATGGTCGTCGAGGCTCCAGAAGCCCGCCCACGTCGGATCGGTCGACGGGTCAAAGCCAATGAACGTCTCGTCGATGATCTCGGCGACCGTCAGCTCGCTGCGCGTGGCGAGCCGATGACCCCTCTCTGCGAGCACGACCCGCGGCTCGCGATAGAGCGCTCGCAACCACACTCTCCGGTCGGCCGGCGGCAGGTGACAGACCGCGACGTCCACCTGCGAGAGCCAGGACTCCGTGGGGGTGAACGGAAACGGCAGCTCCCGGTAACGGACGTCGATCTCGGGATGCGCCTCCCCCAGCGCTTTGAGGGGCCCGGGGCTGTGGAGGCCCGGCGGCGCCACCACGAACCCCCACTCGACCGTGTACTTGTGGCCTCGTGCGAGCGAGCGGGCGGTGTCGGTAGCGTCGGCGGCAGCGGCCACGGCCATGCGTGCCTTCGCATAGAACTCCGCGCCGTAGGGGGTGAGGCTGACTCCGCGGGGGTGGCGGTCGAACAGCCTGAAGCCGACCTCGTGCTCGAGCTGGGCGATCGACTGCGAGAGCGCAGGCTGTGCGATGTGTAGCTTCTCCGCCGCGCGAGTCATCTGGCCCTCCTGCGCGACCGTCACGAAGTAGCGCAGCTGGTCCCGTCTAAACGGCATCGGAGCCTCGTCGGGCACAACCGTTGGCGCACAGCAGAATCTCGACCGCAGCCGGGGTCGTTGACTCCTCACACATCAGGCGTGAGAGTATCTCGCACCGGTGCCCCTACTGATGTAATTGCACGATGTCGAGAACCGCCGCCGCATCACGGGTGGGGATGCGATGAGCCAAGTTCCGATCAGGCTCCGCCTGACGCTGGTGTTCGCCGGCACGATGCTCGTGGTCCTGACGGTCACCGGCCTCTTCGTCTACCTGCGGTTTCGCGCCGAGCTGGATCGCGCGATCGACCTCAACCTGCACACCCAGGCGGCCGCGCTGGTGCCGCTGATCGAACGCTCGGGTGCCGGTCTCGCGGGCGCCGTGCAAGGCTCACTGTTTCAAGGCCACGAGAGCTTCGTGCAGGTCCTCGATCCCCAGGGTCGGATTCTCGCGGCGACCTCTGACCTGCGCCAGAGCCCGCTTCTGAGTAGAGCTGAGCTTGCGGCGTCGCTGCGCCGCAGCGAGCTCCTGACGCTCGGGTCGACCGGGCCACTGCTGGAGGGTTCGCGCCTGTTGGCGACGCCGATCAGGACCCCGGGCCACGGGCCCGGGGTCCTGATCGTGGGTGCGACGCTGGACGAGCGCGCCAGCGCGCTGTCGAACCTCGCATTGCTTCTCGCCATCGTTGGCCCGCTTGCGCTGATCGTCGCCTCGGCAGCTGCCTACGGGCTGGCGTCGGCCGCGCTGCGGCCGGTCGAGCTGATGCGTCGGCGCGCCGCCGCGGTGAGCGCATCCGAGCCAGGCCGGCGGCTGCCCCTGCCTCCCGCCCGCGACGAGATACGCAGGCTCGGCGCCACGCTCAACGACATGCTCGACCGCTTGGAGGGATCGCTCGCCCGAGAGAAAACGTTTGTCGCGGACGCGAGCCACGAGCTTCGCACGCCGCTGGCGACCTTGAAGATGGAGCTGGAGCTGGCGCTGCGCCGCCAGCGATCCGCGGAGGAGCTGCGCCAGACGCTGCGATCGGCCGACCAAGAGATCGATCGCCTTTCAGCGCTCGCCGACAACCTGCTGACGCTGGCCCGCTCCGACGAAGGGACGCTCCCCGTCAGACGCCTGGACATAGGCGCGATCGATCTCCTCGAAAGCGTGCGCGAGCGGTTCGATCCCCAGCACGAAAGGGTTCAGCTCGCGGTCGCCAACGACGTGCGGCTGCTGGGCGACCGGGAGCGACTCGAGCAGGCGCTTGACAACCTGCTCGACAACGCCTTTCGCTATGGGGCTGGCGAGGTCACGCTGCGGGCCTCAGCGGGCGTGCAGGGCGTCGAGCTGCACGTGGAGGACACAGGGCCAGGCTTCCCGCCGGACTTCATCGATCACGCTTTTCAGCGCTTCACCCGTGCGGATCCCGGACGCGGTGGGCGCGGTGCCGGACTCGGCCTGGCGATCGTGCACACGATCGCGCGAGCGCACGGTGGCTACGCCCAAGTGGCCAACCGTCCCGGCGGCGGAGCGGACGCCTGGATTGTCATCCCGCGTCCTTCTCCGCGGTAGCGTCTGCGTCGCGCGTCACCAGGCGGTATCCCAATCCGCGTACGGTCTCGATGTTCGTGCGCCCGAACGGGCGGTCGACCTTGTCCCGCAGATAGCCGATGTAGACGTCGACCACGTTCGACTGAGCCTCGTACTCGCTGTCCCAGGCGTGGTCGAGCAGCTGCTGACGGGTCAGTGCCGCCCCTGGGTGGCGCATCAACGTCGCCAACAGGAGGAACTCCTTGGCCGAAAGCACGACCTCCTGCTCGCCGCGCCACGCTCTGTGAGCGACCGGATCGAGTCGCAGATCGTCCACCTGCAGGAGCGGCAGTCGCTCGACCTCACCGCGTCGCGCGAGCGCGTGCACCCGTGCGACCAGCTCGCCGAATGCGAAGGGCTTGATCAGATAGTCGTCGGCGCCCACGTTCAGGCCCTCGATCCGATCCTGCACATCGCCTCGCGCGGTGAGCATCAGAATCGGCGTGCGCACCCCGTCGGCGCGAAGGCGCTTACACGTCTTGAACCCGTCGATGCCGGGAAGCATCACATCGAGCACGATCACGTCGTACTCCGACGAACCGGCCATCCACAGCGCATCCTCTCCCTTGATCGCCACATCGGCGAGCAAACCCTCCTCCCGCAAGCCCCTGCGTATCAGGCTCGCGAGCTTGACTTCGTCCTCAACGACCAAGATCCGCATGTGCGGTGTCTATCAGCGTCGCCTGTGGGGTGCACAAGCGACGCGCGGCGACTCTCCCGAGCCGCCGCGCGAACCTGCCGGTCGAGGTGCACGACGCGATGAGCCCATCCAGCGCTACCGGTCCAGCGCGCTGTCGATGCTGCTGCCCGCGTCCGGCGAGGAGGGGTCGTGCCGCGGCGCGACCTTCGTGCTCGTTTTGTGAGTGGGGACGCTCTTTGCTTTGCTCGGGTGAGACGCTGCCAGCGCGCCGGCCGGGACGGCCACGGCGCCGATCCCAAGCGCGGCGATGGCACTAACGGCTGCGAGTCGGGTGTTACTCAGCTTGATCATCGTGTTCTCCTTCGAGTCGTTGTTTGGATCAAGTGAGTCCGACGGTAGTTCCGCGAGATGAGATGACCGTGAGAGCACCGGCGTTGAATGAGATTCCGATGAGGCGAGGCAGTCTGGGCGCAGCTGGTCGCCGTTCGCAGCCCGCCGGATACGCCCCCGCGAAGCACGCGCCACGTTCTCCTGTGGCCGCCTACCACGGTTGTGCGATTCGAATGGCGACTACGCAACCCCAGGAGTCCTAGGACGTTTGCGGAGTGGGGCACCGCGGAGGGGGATGACCGCGACCCCGACACGACAACGCCACGTCGTGTCAGGACGCGAGAGCGGGGGCAGGAAGCCCTCGCTCTCGCTCAAACGCCCGCGCTTCATCTGCCTTCGCCGGCTCGAGGCGGCGCGACCTTCTCCAGGCAACCCGGATCGCGGCCAGCCAGCCGTTTCCGGCTAGTAGTCGACCCGCTCGGCCTCCTCGACGATCCTGGGCGCCGACTTGTCCTGAAAGCGATCGAGCACCCCCGACGCGAGCAGCTTCTCGCGACCTGCCCGCGCCTCCTCGGCGGTGCTGAACTCCACCATCACGAAGACCTCGCCGGGCGCGTCGGCGTTGCGAAGGACTCGGTGGCCCTTCGCCTCCGAGCGTGTCCCGGGCGTGTCCTGGTCGAACATCGGCTTCCAGCGCTCGTAGTCGCCGACATCGATGCGGGTGAGAATGAACGCCATGACCTAAGCGTTCCGGCTCGCTGGATCGTCGCCCGGGAACTGGAGCTCGAACCGCTCGAGCAGCCCTGGGACGCTGTCTGGATCCATCTCGAGCGCATAGCGGGCACAGAGCTCGCCGAGTGTCTGCGGGTCGGCTTGTGTTACGCCGCCGAGGTCGACGAGCTCCCCGAAGAAACGCTCGAACCCTGCGGGGGAGATGATCTCGAGGATCCGTGCCGGCTGGTCGCCCGCGTTCCAGAACGTGTGCCACTGATTGCGCGGCTTGAAGATGAGATCCCCAGGGCTACCGATCACCACCTCGTCGCCCAGAAGCGCACCGACGCTCCCCTCGAGGACGTAGCTGTACTCGTCCTCGCGCGTGTGTCGATGCAGGGGCGCAGCCAGCGCGCGGGCTGACATCGGATGTTCGACAAGCGAGAACCCCCCGCCTGCCTCCTCCCCATCGATCATGAACCGTACGCCAATGCTCCCCAGGAAGCCTGCCTTGCCGTCCTTGGGACCCACAACCTTCGCGGTCGTCGTTGCCATGTCTATCTTTGGCCTCTCGCTGGATGCTGCGTCAGCACGCCCGCCGGGACCGCATGGGCCCGGCGAGCCGCTCGGTGGCCCTGCTAGCGGACCTGGAGATTGTGTACCGGGAACTCCTTCACGTCCGGCGGGTTCGGAAACCCCTGATCGCCGAGGCCGTGTAGGCGAGGCATCAGCCGGTCGCCGACGAAACGGTCGAACGCCTCACGTGACTCCCAAAAATCGATCACACCCCAGCCACCGTCGACGGGACCGGCCGAGTGGACGATCAGCCCCTCGGGAGGGTTGCTGTCGATCTCCATCACCCCGTGGGCGGCGTCGTAGTTCTCCTGCGTACCACCCGCGAACTTGAGCCTGATGCCTACCGCCATCTTGGATCCTCTCCTCGAACATGTACAGCGACCCTACTCCTTCGCGCGAGCTCCGCTCAGAACAGGCGTCCGGGCCCAACGCCGTCGGAGGCAACCAACGCGCGAAGGGCCCCTATCGGGGCCGCCGAACGTCGTTCGGCGTGCCCGCGGCCTTGTGCCATAGGGGATACTCGTCTGCAATGTCAAAGGACAACGTCGATCTCGTTGAAGGGATGTTGGAGCGGTTCATCACGACGGGCGAACTGTCGTGGGAGCTGATGGATGCCGACATCGAGGTTCACGACCACGACGTGCTGGACGCCGGCGAGTATCGGGGACACCTGGGCTTCGCCCGCTGGCTTGAGAATTGGGATCGCGCGTGGTCAGAGTTCAGCATCGAGCCAGAAGAGCTCATCGATGCGGGCGCGCGCGTCGTCTCGATCCTCTGCATGAAAGCGACAGGACGGGGCAGCGGGGTCGCGGTCGAACGGCAGGACGGGGTGGTCTGGGAGGTCTGCGACGGGAAGCTCGTGCGTCTCG
>Ga0209415_10000624_pt1 | contig 66266 bp, 48 predicted proteins | sample PeaSoiSIISIP2007_FD_187696 | JGI IMG/M metagenome (GOLD analysis project Ga0209415, IMG submission 187696) | Peat soil microbial communities from Weissenstadt, Germany - SII-SIP-2007 (SPAdes) (version 2) | ecosystem: Environmental > Terrestrial > Soil > Wetlands > Peat | place: Germany...
GTCTGCCCGACTCGAGAGCATTTTCATCCGCTTCCGCGGGCCGGAGGCCCATGAGGGCAGACCACGAAAGACGATGGTCTGTCCTGGTCTGTCCTACCTACGGATGCTATGCTTTTAGCCTATGCGACGCTGCTTTCTGCTTTTGTCCTGCCTGCTGCCGTTCGCCTCCGCGCAGAATTTCGCTCCCGATCTTTACTCCGGCCTGGAATGGCGAATGATCGGGCCGTTCCGTGGGGGCCGCACGGTGGGCGCTGCCGGCATTGCCGATCAACCCAACGTCTTTTACATCGGCGTCAACAATGGCGGCGTGTGGAAGACGGATGACTACGGCCACACCTGGGCGCCGATGTTCGATTCGCAACCGACCGGATCGATCGGCGCGGTGGCGGTAGCGCCATCCAATTCCGACGTGGTCTACGCCGGCAGTGGAGAGGGCTTACAGCGGCCCGATCTTTCCGTGGGCGACGGCATGTATAAGAGCACGGATGCGGGCAAGACCTGGCGGAACATCGGTCTTCGCGAAGGCCAGCAGATCGCCGCCATTCTGGTCGATCCGCACGACCCCGGCCGCGTGTTCGTCGCCGTCCTCGGCCACCCCTACGGGCCGAATCCGGAGCGCGGCGTTTATCGGACGCTCGATAGCGGCGCGACGTGGCAGAAGGTGCTCTATAAGGACGAACTCACCGGCGCGGTCGATCTTGCCTTCGACCCACGCAATCCGCGTAAGGTATACGCCGTGCTGTGGCAGGCACAGCAAGGCCCGTGGGAAAACGGTAGCTTTTCCGGCCCCGCCAGCGGCCTGTTCCAATCCACCGACGGCGGCGACACGTGGAAGCAACTTACCGGCGGGCTGCCCACATTCGCCCAGGGGTTGGGACGAATTGGCATCGCGATTGCGCCCAGCGATCCAAACCGCATGTACGCGCTGGTCGAGGCCAACCGCGATTCCGGCGGCGTGTACCGCTCCGATGACGCCGGCGCCAACTGGAAGCGAATCAACTGGGAGAACCGCGTCTACGGCCGCGGCGACGATTTCGCCTGCGTGCGCGTCGATCCGCTTCACCCGGATGTGATTTACGTTGCCAACGCCTCAACCTATCGCTCTACCGACGCGGGCCAGACTTTCACCGCCATCAAGGGGGCGCCGGGCGGCGACGACTATCACGGCATCTGGATCAACCCCAAGCATCCCGAGATCATCCTGTTGGCGGTCGATCAGGGCGCCACCATCAGCGTCAACTACGGCCGCACCTGGAGCTCCTGGTACAACCAGCCGACCGCGCAGTTCTACCATGTGATCACCGACCACCAGTTTCCTTACTGGGTCTACGGCGCGCAGCAGGAGAGCGGGTCCGTGGGCATTGCGAGCCGCGGCAACGACGGCCAGATCACCTTCCGCGAATGGCATCCGGTGGGCGCGGAAGAGTACGCCTATATCGCGCCCGACCCGCTCCATCCCGATATCATTTATGGCGGCGCAACGCACAGCGTGTCGCGCTTCCATCGCGGCACAGGCGAAGTGGAACCGGTCACGCCCAAGGGCAATTACCGTTACATCCGCACCATGCCGCTGCTGTTTTCGGAGGTGGATCCGCACGTGCTGTACTTCGGCACGCAGATGGTGCTCAAGACCATCGATGGGGGACGGACGTGGCAGGCCATTAGTCCCGACCTTTCGCGGGAATCCTATGCGCTGCCCGCGAGCGTGGCGTCGTACCCGGATGCTGCTGCGAAGCAGGCCACGCGGCGCGGCGTGGTTTACGCGATCGCTCCTTCGCGCCGCAACGTGGATGTGATCTGGGCGGGCACCGACGATGGTCTGATCCACCTGACACGCGACGGCGGCAAGAACTGGAAAGACGTGACGCCACCGGCGCTCACGCCGTGGAGCAAGGTGTCGCAGCTCGACGCTTCGCACTTCGATGACGATACGGTTTACGCAGCCATCAACCGCATTCGCCTGGACGACATGCGGCCCCATATATACCGCACCCACGATGGCGGCGCTACCTGGAAAGAAATCGTGCGCGGGCTTCCGGAAGGCCCGGTCAACGCGGTGCGCGAAGATCCGGTGCGGCAGGGCCTGCTGTTCGCTGCCACGGAGTTGGCTGTCTTTGTCTCCTTCAACGATGGCGAAGATTGGCACCCGCTGCGCCTGAACATGCCCGCCACTTCGATTCGCGACCTGGTGATTCATGAGGATGATCTGGTGGTGGGGACGCACGGGCGCAGCTTCTGGATTCTGGACGACATGTCCCCGCTGCGCCAGTTGACAGGCGAGATCGCCGGCGCCGAGGCGCACTTGTTTGCGCCTCGCGTCACTTACCGCCTGCCGCGCGATACCAACACCGATACGCCGCTGCCGCCGGAAGAACCGGCCGGCAAGAATCCGCCGGATGGCGCCATCTTGTATTACTGGCTGAAGGCGGCGGCCGGCGCGCCGGTTACGCTCGAGGTCCTGGATAGCACCGCGCGCGTGGTGCGCACCTTTTCGAGTGCCGACAAGCCGGCCGCGCCTAATGCCGCGCTCGACGTGCCGCTGCATTGGTTGCGGCCGTTCCAACCGCTTTCGGCCACGGCTGGCATGCACCGCTTCGTATGGGACCTGCACGCTGCGCCCACGCAGGGTGGGTTTCCGGGAGGTGCGCCGATCTCCGCCATCGAACACGATACGCCCGAGCGGCAAGGTGCGTGGCTGCCTCCGGGGGCCTATACCGTGAAGCTGACAGTCGATGGCCGCAGTTACATGCAGCCGCTGACGGTGAAACCGGACCCGCGGCATTGATGCTCAGAGGGGCAGACCCCCACATGCGCCAACGCAACACTGACCGGGCGAGCCCGGAGGGCGAAAGACAGTAGCCCAAGGCGCGAGCCTTGGAACTCGCAGGAACGGTTGGCAAGCCCCGGAACGGGGCGAAAGGCATTCTCGCCGGCAGAATTCTTACGCCCCGTTCCGGGGCTGTGTTCGGGTACCTCGGGCCCACGGCTCGCGCCGGGGGCCATTGTCTTGCGCCCTCCGGGCTTAAGAAGCGGGCATAGACGAAACTTTTCGGGATGCTCTCGCGTGGGCGCGTGTGGGGCTGGTCTGCGGCCGACGCCCTCGTCGACCCTTTAGTGCTTTCGAAAGACTTGACTCTTCGGGCCGTAGCGGGACGACGGCGTCCCGCGCAGACCAGGGGGTCTGCCCCACGTCACACGTCGAAAATCTTCACCGCCTGTTCCAGGCTGGCGATGGCGTCGCGGCCGGGAGCGGGGGAATATTCGTGGGCAACGTATCCGGTGAAGCCGAGGTCCGCGATGGCCTGGGCGATGAACCGGTAATTGAGTTCCTGGGTCTCATCGAGTTCGTGCCTTCCCGGATTGCCGCCGGTGTGGAAGTGGCCGATCCACTGGAAATAGTCGCGGATGTTGCGCACGATGTCGCCGTCCATGATCTGGACGTGATAGATGTCGAACAGGATCTTCACGCGCGGTGAGTTCACGCGCTTCATCACGTCCACGCCCCAGGCAATGTGGTCGAACATGTAGTCCTTGTGATTGACCTTGCTGTTCAGGTACTCCATGCAGATGTTGACGCCTTTGTCTTCGGCGTGCGCCTTGACGCGGTTCAGGAAGGCCACGCAGTTGTCCGCGCCCTCAGCGTCGGCCATGCCCTTGCGGTTGCCGCTAAAGGTAATGATGCTGGGGACGCCGTTTGCCGCGGCGTCGTCGAGCGCCTGGTGCATCGCCTTTTCGAGCGTGGCGTGATTCTCGGTGCGGTTCAGCGCGTTGGGGATGTTGCCGCCTGGTCCCGGCGGCCACATGGTGGGAATCAGGCCGTACTTCTTCAGCATGGGCCACTGTTCGGGCCCTTCCAGGTCGTAACCCTTCAGCCCGAGGCGCGCTGCGGTCCGGCAGGTGTCTTCGAAGCTCATGTCGCGCGCAAAGACGCCGCGCGTCACGCACTGTTTCAGGCGGCCCTTGCGGGGCGACGGCGCTGGCGTCTGCGCTGCCGCGGCGGTCAGCGCCACCGCCGGCAGAAAATCTCTACGGCGCATCGGAAGCCTCCAGATCAAGAGCTTAGCTTAAATCACTTCGCGAGGAACTCCGCTCCCTATGGTCGCGGCTCGGAACGCATCGGAGCCGCGACCAGAGGGAGCGGTTGCCGGCGGTGAGCCTGCAAGCGGGCGTTGGCAGGTTCAAACCTGCCCCACCTCAAAATTCCAGGCGCAGCGCCATCTGGCCTTGCCGCGGCGCGTTGGACTGGCTGCTGACTATGCCGAAATTGGCGGCGCTGATGTTCGAGGCCGGGGCGCCGAATACGACGCGGTTGAACACGTTGAAGAATTCGGCGCGGAAGGTCAGGGTCACGCGTTCGGTGAGCGCCATGCGTTTCACCGCGCCGACGCTTTCATTCAGGGTCCACGGCGCGCGCAGGCTGTCGTACGATCGGGCGGCGCTCCCGAACGTGAAGGCGGCGGGCACGCTGAACGCGGCCGGATTGATGTAGCGGTCCACCGCCGGATCGAAGTGGCTGTAATTCATCTCGAGTGGCACGCCCGAAGCCACATTGGGCCGCAGCGCGGAGTTGAACAGCGGCAGCGTGTTGTTGGCCGTGAGCACGATGGGCGTGCCGGCCCAATATTGGTCGATGTTGGTGAGAGTCCATCCAGCCATCAGCTTGCCCAGCGCGCCGCGCTGGAAGAAGCGCTTGCCCGGCCCGAAGGGCAGATCGTACAAGAAGCTGATGGAAACCGCCTGCGGCACGTCGGTGTCGCTCACGGCTTTTTCCAAGCCACGGTTATAAAAAGTCTGCCCCGCTGGCCCGCCGCCGGCCGCGATGTCGGCGTTGGTCAGAGTCTTCGACCATGCGTACGCTACCACGCCCGTCAGCCCATGCGAGATGCGCCGCTCCATCTTCATCTGCAGCGCGTGGTATGTCGAATTGCCGTTCGGGTTGGAGAGGTTGGTGATATCGAGGTACTGGGGGAAGGGCCGCAGCGCCTGCGCCACCGAGCCGGTGAACCCGGGGTAGGGAAGGGGGATGCCCGCCGCCTGCGCGGCCGCCGACGTCACCGGCGCGGTGAGCAGGCCGCCCAGGCTCAGATAGCTGGGGTTGAGCTCGTTCGGCCGGACCAGCGCCGTACCGAGGCGGGTGCCTTTCACGCCCACGTAGTCGGCCTCCACAATCAGATTCGCGACGACCTCGCGTTCCACGCCGACGCTCCAGTTCTGAAAGTACGGCGGCCGGCCATCGCCAGCGCCGATCATCGTCACCGCTGAACCGTTGGCCACGGTGGGGCTGATATTGGGTGGGCGCACGTAGTTCTGCGGAAAACCGCTGTCCCAGTTGAAGGCGGGCGTGACACCGTTGTTAGTGCTGGCGAAAACCGGCGATGCGTTGAAGCCATAACCGAAGTTTTGCGATTGCCGAAGGCCGGCGTCGGCATTGCCGGGCCCATAGTAAATCCCGTATCCGCCGTGCACGGTGGTCCGCGGCGTGGCGGCCCAGGCGAAGCCAAGGCGCGGCCCCAGATTCTTGTAGTCCGTGTTGGCGAAACTGGTCAACCCGCTGCGCCCTGCGCCTGTTCCCAGAAACTCGATGGCTCCCGGCAGGTTGCCTGCGCCGGGATTGGCGAGCGCAGGGTCGAAGCTCGCCAGGTTGTTGTGCGCCTCCGCGCGCGGAAAATAGATTTCGTAGCGCAGCCCCAGGTTGAGCGTCAACGTGCGGCTGATTTTCCAATCGTCCTGCGCGAACCCGGCCAGGTACCGGTAGCGGATGCCCGGAACCAACGTTAGTTGGTTGAGCTGGGCCTGGTGCACGTCACCCAGCAGAAAACTGGCGAACGCGCTGCCGGTGGACGAGGTACCGGGCAGCCCGGTCTCGAGCGTGTTGAAGGCGAAGTTGCCCTGCGAGCCGAAGTAATCCGCGCCGTTGGTTTCCAGCCACCGCGCATCGGCGCCGAATTTCAGGCTGTGACGACCGCGCATCCAGCCGGCGCTGTCGTCGAGCTGAAACACGTTGTTCATCTGCTGCCCCACGGTCTTGGTGCCGTTGGTGGATCCCCAGGTTGCATAGCCGTCGTTGAACGTCACGTACGGGAATGCATTGCCGGCGCCCGTGTTGACGCCGGTCAGGCCGATCTGGCCGGGCCAGTTCTGGTTGGCGGCCAGCGAGTTCCACAACTGCGCTTCGCGCGTGAAGCCGAATGCGGCGTGATTGAGCAGGCGCGACGAGGGCGACCAATCGTCGCTCAAGCGCGCCCAGCGCGATTCGTAATCGTTGTTGAGCGCATTGGTGAAGGGATCGGGCAAGGTGTCCGGGTTGATCTGCGCCTGGCGGCCCACGTAGAGGAAACCGCTGAGGCGATTGGCGTCGGTGAAGGAATGATCGATCTTCAAATCCACCTGGTCGCGGCTGAAACTGTTCGCGCCGAGTGCGAGAAAGTTATTGAGGTTGCCGCCGTTGGTGGGCTGCGGCAGTTGCCCCAGGATCTTCGATGAAACCGAGCTGAAGGAGCTTTGCGGAATCATGTTTCCGCCGAATGGCGTGCGGGTGTAGCCGCCGGCGGCGGTTTGAGTTGTGCTGGCCGGATTGTAAATCAGGATTGGCTTGCCGCTGCTGCCCACCAGCGAAGAAAAATTACCGTCGCGAAAAGCCACCGGCGGAATGCTCACCAGCGAATTCGACGACGATTGCAGGTAGCGGAATCCGCTGTAGACGAAATAGAAAAACGTGCGCTTGCGGCCGTTATAGACGCGCGGAATGTCGACCGGGCCGCCCAGCGCAGCGCCGAATTCGTTTTGCCGGTTCACAGGCGCCGCCGTGGCAAAGAAGCCGCGCGCATCGAACACGTTATTGCGCAGGTAGTCGAATGCCGCGCCGTGAAATGTGTTCGTCCCCGACTTGCTCGAAAACACTTCAAACCCGCCGCCGGTGCGGCCGTACTCGGCGCTGAAATCGCTGTTGACCAGGCGGAACTCCGAGACCGCTTCCACCGATGGGTAGGTGAACAATGTGCCGCCGCTTTCCGGGCTGGCGGCGCCGACGCCATCGAACAGCACCTCTTTGGCGCGGGACTGCGAGCCATCGATCTGCGTGTTAGAGGCAGTGCCGGTCACACCGGGTGTGAGGAAGATGAAGCTTTCCGGATTGCGCATGTTGCCGGAAACGGAGAGGGGGAGATCGGCGACGAGTTTTTCGGTGATGCCGGTGGCGTTCTCGGAGGTTGTCGTGTCGACGACCGGCGTAACGCCGGTGACGTCGACAGTGTCACCATGGTACCCCACCAGCCGAAGAGAGACATTAAGCGTGACTGTCTCGGCCACATGGATCTGAACTCTTTCGGTATCCGGCAAGAAATCCTTTGCGTGGATGCTCACCCCGTAAAGACCTACCGAGAGTTGGGGCAACGCGTAGATGCCGACCGCGTTGCTGGTCGTCGCGTATTTGAGGCCGGTCGCCTGATGCACCGCTTCCACGGAAGCACCAGGAATGACAGCGCCCGACTGGTCCGTCACCACGCCGGTCAGCGTGCTGCGGTCCGATTGCGCCATCGCCACCGTTGCCGCCAAGAACAATATCACCAGGATTCGTCCGTGGCGCACGCATTCACGCGTGCCGCGTCGAGACTCTTCTCGACGCCTGGGCGTCCTGGGGCAACCGGCGTCGGCACGAGTGCCGACGCGGCACGCACGAGTGCGTGCGCCACATCTTCCCGTTATTCTTGGCCTGGCTGGTAGCATCAGATCGGTATCCGGCAACCTTCAGTGTTCCATTTCGCTGCCCGGACGGGCAAGCTAAAGCGTGCCCTGCCAAAGGATGCTGCTATCTGATTGAAAATGCGCCGCATTTTGTTCTTGACAGACAATCGCAAATTGCAATAGTATAATTACAAATTGCTATATGAAGCTTGGTGAAAAACTCCGGTACCTGCGCGAGGTGGAAGGAACGCTGCGCGGGTTCAACCGGGAATTGTCGCAACTGGAGATGGCGCGGCTGATCGAGCGCGAGCTGGGCAAGTCCATCAGCCAGAGTTACCTGTCGCAGATTGAGAGCGGAGCAAGGCCGCATTTGACCAACTCGACGCGGATGCTGCTGGCCAAGTTTTTCAAAGTGCATCCCGGCTACCTGGTGGACGATCCGGAAGGGTTTCAGAACGAGCTGGTGTCGGATGTGGGGGCGCTTGAAGACAAGCTGGACCTGTGGCTGGTGAGCGGCGCGGAACGGTTTCGGCGCGACCCGGAGCTGCAGCAGGCGCTGATCGCGCTGGCGCGGCACGCGGATACGCGCATGTGCATCATCTTGCTGGGCGAGATTCTGGAGAACCCGGGTCTGGCGGAGCGGTTGATGGAAGTCTTGAAGACGCCCGCAGCCCGCAAGACGAGGAGGCAATAAATGAACTGGGCGGATTTGTACCTCGCGTGTTTTCTGGTGGGTTTTCTTTTGAGCGCGCTGGCGTTTTTGGCGGGAACGGGGCACGTGCACATCCCGCATCTGCACCATGCCATACACATCCCACATGGGCACGGTTCGGGCGGCGGCGGGCAGGGCGAGCTGCCGTGGCTCAATTTCGGCACAGTGGCGGCATTTCTGGCCTGGTTCGGCGGCGCGGGATACCTGCTGGAGCACTACTACCATGTCTGGTATTTCGTGGCTTTCGTGGTAGCGACGTTCAGCGGGCTGGGCGCCGCGTCGGCGGTGTTCGTGTTTCTCGCCAAGGTGCTGATGGCGCATGAAGCGCCGCTCGATCCCGCGGACTACGACATGATCGGGGTGCTCGGCAAGCTGAGCATCCGGATCCGCGACGGCGGAACGGGCGAGCTGGTTTTTTCGCAGGAGGGCACGCGCCACGTTACTGGCGCGCGCAGCGAGGATGGCGCAGCCATCCCCAAAGGCGCGGAAGTGGTAGTGACGCGCTACGAGAAGGGCATTGCCTATGTCCGGCGCTGGGAAGACCTGGCCGGAGAGACGGAGCTGAAAAGTTAAGTGGAGCAAATTATGGAACACCCGATTGTCATCTTTGTCCTTTTGGGAGTCCTGGTCATTTTGTTCATCCTGACGGCGTTTGCCAAGCTGTTCCGCAAAGCCGGACCGCACGAGGCAATCATCGTGTATGGTTTGGGCGGCACGCGCGTGGTGAAGGGCCGCGGCACATTCATCTTTCCAATGGTGGAGACCTCGCGCGGGCTGTCGCTGGAATTGATGTCGTTCGACGTGGCGCCGAAGCAGGATCTTTACACGCGGCAGGGCGTCGCAGTGACGGTGGAGGCGGTGGCGCAGATCAAGGTGAAGTCGGATCCGGAATCGATCCTCACCGCGGCGGAGCAGTTCCTGACCAAGCAGCCGGAGGAGCGCGAAGGACTGATCCGGCTGGTGATGGAAGGCCACCTGCGCGGCATCATCGGCCAGTTGACGGTGGAAGAGATCGTCAAGCAGCCGGAGATGGTGGGAGAGCGGATGCGCTCCACCTGCGCCGACGACATGACCAAGATGGGCCTCGAAGTGATTTCCTTCACCATTAAAGAGGTCCGCGACAAGAACGAATACATCGCCAACATGGGCCGGCCGGACGTGGCGCGGATCAAGCGCGATGCCGACGTGGCCTCCGCCGAAGCAGAGCGCGACACGGCAATCAAACGGGCGAACGCATCGCGCGAAGCCGCCATCGCCAAAGCGCAGGCCGATCAGGAGCGCGTGCTGGCGGAGACGCTTTCCCAGACCAAGCAGGCCGAAGCGCAACGCGACCTGGAGACCAAGAAGGCGGTGTACCTGGAGACCGTGAAGAAGCAGCAGGCTCAGGCGGACAAAGCCTACGAGATCCAGACCAACATCATGCAGCAGCAGGTGCGCGGTGAAGAAGTCACCATTCACCAGGTGGAGAAAGAGCACGAAGTTAAAGTGCAGGAGGCCGAGATCCAGCGGCGCGAGCGCGAACTCAATGCCACGGTGCTGAAGCCGGCCGAGGCGGAGCGGCAGCGCATCGAGACCCTGGCGGAAGCCGAAAAGCAGCGCCTGATCATCGAAGCCGAGGGCCATGCGTCGGCCATCCGCGCGCAGGGCGAAGCGGAAGCGGAAATCATCTTCAAGAAGGGCGAGGCCGAAGCCAAAGCCATGAACCTGAGGGCCGAGGCGTTCCAGGAATTCAACCAGGCGGCGATTATCGACAAGCTGATCACCGGCTTGCCGGAGGTGGTGAGAGCGCTGGCCGCGCCGCTGGCCAACGTGGACCGGATTACGGTGGTTTCGACCGGCAATGGCGACACCGCCGGCCTGAACAAGATCACCGGCGATATCACGAAGATGGCGGCGCAGATTCCGGCATTGTTCGAGACCCTCTCAGGCATGCCGTTAAGCGAATTGCTCGGGAAAGTGCGGGCGATTGGGGACAAGGCGCCGAAGCCGGACGACAAGGCTCCGGCGGCGCAGTAGCGAATTCAGGTAACCGGGCCGCGCGCGGGTGTGCGCGGCCCACAGGGAAAGGAGAACTCCAGTGGCACTCTTAGAGCGAGTTTCCACATTGATTCGGGCCAACCTCAACGATCTGGTCGATAAGGCCGAGGAGCCGGAAAAAATGATCAAGCAGGTGATCCTCGATATGGAGAATCAACTGCTCCAGGTAAAAACCCAGGTGGCGATTTCGATCGCCGACCAGCACGTGCTGGAGAAGAAGCTCAAGGAAAACGAAGACAACGACCAGCAATGGATGCGGCGCGCGGACATGGCGCTCGATCAGCACGACGACGCGTTAGCGCGCACCGCTGTGGAGCGGGCAATGAGCTACCGCAAGACTGCCGAGAGCTTTCGCCAGCAGGTGGAGGACCAGAAGACGCAGGTGGAGAACCTGAAGAGCGCTTTGCTCAAGCTGCAGCAGAAGCTGGTGGAAGCGCAAGCCAAGAGCGACATGCTGATCGCGCAGCACCGGCGCTCGCGCGCGTTGGGCAAGGCCACCAAGGCGGGGCTGACTATGGGCGATCAATCCAAAACTGCTGCCTTTGACCGCATGAAGAACAAGGTGCAGCACAGCGAAGCAACCGCGCAGGCCACGGCCGAACTGGTGGCCGACGACGTCGAGGACCAGTTCAAGGCGATGGAAAAGCGCGATGAAATCGACCGGCTGCTGGCCGAGTTGAAGGCCAAACGCAAGACCGGGTAACTGCCAATCGCAGGGCGCAAGCGGATAGGGCCCGGCGCCCGAATGGCGCGCCGGGCAGGCGTGAGCCGGTATTGTATCCGTACACTGCCCAAAAACAGGAACTTCATTTTATGACGCACGATGCGAAATTCGAGTGGTGGATTCTGGCCGCGATCGGCCTGGGCCTGATCGTGATTCTGGTGGGAGGCAACCATTGGATAGCCGGGTCGGTGCTGCTGGTTCTGCTGATCCGCGCCTATCCGCAGCGATATGTCACCACGCCGGACGGGCTGCTGATTCGCGCCGGCCTGGCGCACCGGCTGATCCCGTACCGGGCGATCACCTATATCGGCGAGGATGCACAAGACGCCGTGCCGCTGCCGCTTTCGGCCGAGACGGTCAAAATCGAGTGCGGGCCGGATTGCGAGATTTGGCTGGCGCCGGAAGATCCGTCGACGTTCTTCCAGGATATGGCGCGGCACACGCCGCACCTGCGGCGGTGCGGACAGGCACTGAAGAAGATGTGGGCATAGGGCGATGCGGGATGGTAGGGTATCGCAAGGTGGGGAAGGACACGCGCCCGCAAGCGGGCGTTGGCAAGCTAAAGCGTGCCCTACCTTGCGGTAAGGACAGGCATTGATGAAGGCGTGGGCATAACGGCATGCAGAAAGTTTTTCACTTCGATTCGCCGGTTGAGGTCTACAAGGCCGATGCGTGCGTGCTGACCTGCTTCGACGCACGCTTCGAGCTGGCGGTGCGGAAATTTCTGCGTCGCCGCGGGGTCGCACTGTATGACCAGATCAAGATACCCGGCGCAGCCAGGGCGCTGGCGGCGCCGGCGAGCGATGGCGACCGCGACTTCGTGTTGCGCATGCTGGCCACTTCGATTGCGCTGCACGGCCCGGAGCGGATGATCCTGACGGGCCACGCGGATTGCGGCGCATATATCGGCCGCCCGGCGGAAGAGGTCACCGCCGACATCGCGCGCGCCGCCGAGGTGATTCGCGGCGCGCAACCTTCGCTCGCCGTCGAGAGCTATTTCTTCGATTTCGACGGCGTGTACCAGCTGTAAAGTGGGCCGGCAGGACAGACCATCGCCGTTCGTGGTCTGTCTGGGTTTGCCAATGCGAAACGCCTTGACAGACGGCCGAAACCGATCGTCCGTCCTACCAAACTCCGCGCCGCCGGGCCGGGCGCGCTATCATGGTTGCAGGGAAGGGCTGGCAGTGAAGCGGCCGCGGTACATGTTGTCCTCCCGGCCGTCTTACATATGGAGTGCGCCGGAGAGGTGTCTGCCGGGTAAGAACATGAACATCAGAAAAACGGTTGGGATTTCATTGCTGGCGGCCTTGGTGGGCTTTGCGGCGTGGGTCGGGCTATCCGCCGGCCGCGTGCACGCGGCTTCGCAGGGCGAGGAACTGGACCGCACCATGCGCTCGGTGGCCTCCGCGTTCGCGCTGGTGGAAAAGAACTACGCGGATCCGGTCTCCTCGGAAAAGGCGTTTTATCAGGGCGCCATTCCGGGCATGCTGCACACACTTGACCCGCACTCGGTATTTGTGGACCCGGCCGAGTATCGCGAGATGCAGCGGCGCCAGCGGGCGCAGTATTTCGGAGTAGGGATGGAGATCACGATGGATCAGACCCGCGTGGTCGTGATGCGCCCCTTCGCCGGCTCGCCTGCGTCACGAGCGGATCTGCGCCGTGGCGACACAATCGTCGCGGTGGACGGCAAAGATACCAGCGCTATGGAATCGCCTGCCGTGGCCGACTTGCTGCGCGGACCGCGCGGCACCCAAGTGCGGATTTCGGTGCGCCGCGAGGGCGTACAGGATCCCATCACCGTTGAGGTCACTCGCGGCGCCATCGAAACCAGCGTAGTGGACGCCTTCTGGTGGAAGCCAGGCATCATTTACCTCAGCATCAAGAGCTTCGAAGCGCAGAACGTTGCCAAGGACGTGGAAGATGATCTGGCCAAGCTGGGCGAACAAAATGCCGCCGGGCTGATACTGGACTTGCGCGACAACCGCGGCGGGCTGGTGAACGAGGCCGTGGCCGTGGCAGGGCGCTTCCTGCGCGATGGCCAGATGGTGGTTTCCCACCATGGCCGCGCGGAAGCCGAGCAACCGTTCCGCGCGCGCGCGGTCGCTGCCGCCCAGCACTACCCGATGGTGGTATTGGTGAATGGCGATTCCGCTTCGGCTTCCGAGATTGTCGCCGGCGCGCTGCAGGATCACGACCGCGCCTGGGTGCTGGGCGATACCACGTTCGGCAAGGGCCTGGTCCAGCAACAGTTCCCGCTGAATGAGGGCGCCGCGCTGCTGCTCACCATCGCCCACTACTACACACCCAGCGGGCGCCTCATCCAGCGCGATTACACGCACCAGTCGTTCTTCGACTACTACTACGCCCACCATACCGACACGCAGAACCAGGACGACCTGAAAACCACCGACAGCGGGCGCAAAGTCTACGGCGGAGGCGGCATCACCCCCGATGAGAAGTATCCCAATCCGCACTACAGCCTTTTCCAGCGCCGCATCGGCGGGTGGACCTTCTACCATTTCGGCAATGTCTTCTTCAACGGCGCCAAGCCCACACTGGCCGCAGGCTGGCAGGTGGATGAGGACACGTTGAGCCGCTTCAAGGCGTTCTTGAAAACGCAGCAGGTTACATTCACCGATGCCGATTTCGAAGCCAGCAAAGGCTGGCTGAAAGAGCAGATCCGCTGGGAACTTTATTTCCGCGCCTTCGACCAGAACACCGCCGACCGCGCCAGGTGGCTGGACGACGCCGAGGTTAAGAAGGCCACCGAAAGCATGCCTCGGGCGCAATCGCTGATGCAGCAGGTGGAGCGCGTACTCGCCCAGCGCGGCGCCCGCGGGTAGGCGCAGTCCGCGCTCACGGCATCAAACGGTGCCTGCGGTCCGGCTCTGCAACGAACCGCTCCCTTTGGTCGCGGCTCTGTATGCGATCAGAGGCGCGACCGGAGGGACCGGTTTCTCGATGTAAGCGAATCTGCCGGTCGAAGAGGCGAGCGGGCGGAGCGCCGGCATCAAGAAATGTCGAGACGACTCTCGACACACACCAGGCTTGACAGCCTGCGCCACTCAGTTTTCCCATTGGCAGACACCTGCGTAAATTGTGGGGCGGACGCCCTCGTCTGCAGCCGGCCCCCTGGCCGGCTTTTCGGGCCCCGCACTTGATTCGTCGGCAAACAGCGTCCTTGGCGGACGCGCAGACCAAGGGGGTCTGCCCCACAATTCCTGCCGATTCTCGGTCTCGCGAAAACTAAGTGGCATTGGGCTTGACAGCCTGCGCCACTAGCGTCCGGCTTTTTCGCGCGCCTCAATGACCTGCAATAGCCGCTGCGCCTTATCGAACTGGGGGTCTTCGGGGTGTATGGCCCGCAGGATTCTGCCGGCTTCGCCAAGGTCGTTTTTCTCGGTGTAGGCGCCGGCGAGCAGGTACTGCGCCGGATACGTGGGATCGATCCGCAGGCTGGCTTGAAAGGCTCGAATCGCGCTGTCGGGATCGGCGGTTAGCAGGAAGAACCGCCCTACCGCGCTCTGCTGTTCGGCGTCGTCTGCGCCGAGCCGCGCCCTCGCCAGGAAGAGATGGCGGGCGCGCTCGAAGCGTTCGCCATCCTGGCCCGGCGGGTCGTGCACACCCAGCGCCACCAGCGAGGTCATTGAGGCGATGCGCACGGTCGCCGTCTTGTCGTCCAACGCGTGCCGCAGCGCCGCGATGGCCGCCGGACGGTCGCTCGCGCCGGGGCTGATGCGCAAGGCGGCAACGGCGCGCACCAGCGGCTCGCGGTCGGCCAAGGAGCGCTCGACCGCCGGGTACACGCGAGCATCCTTGGCGAAGCGTGCCAAATGGCCGAGGGCGTTGGCGCGCGCCAGCGGCCCGCCGGAGGCGTCGTCCAGTATCGCGAGCAGTTGCGGAATCGCCCCAGCGTCGCCCTGGCGCGCCGCCGCGAATGCATCGGCCCGGCGAATCAGCTTCTGACGCGAGCGGTCGCTGTACCACTCCGCCATCCGGGCCAGCGCCCATGGGGCATCGCGATCCTGGTGGCACTCATTGCAAGCGTTCGGGATGCCGTGGCGGATGGTGTTTTCCGGCACCGGAATGCCGATGGAATGGTCGCGAATCCGCGCCTTGATGCTGACGACCGTGCGCGGCATGTGGCACTCCACGCAGGAACTGCCGGGGCTGGAAGCAGCGTGGTGAGTGTGCGCCGTGAGCTTTTCGCCGATGCCGGCGTGGCAGTGCGTGCACAGCACGTTGGCGTCCGGGCGCAGTTGCGGATTCCGTTCGATTCCGGTGTCGTGGGCGTTGACGTGGCAGCCCACGCACGCCAGTCCGCCCTTCAAGTAGCACTCGCTCTGCCACAGGCCAAACGCATCGTTGGAAAACCGCCGCGTGTTGCCGTCCGCCCAATACGCCGGGTCTTCCGAAGCGGGCAGGCTGAACTCCAGGATAGGCAGGAAGTGGTCGTAATAGTCGTCGCCGGCCGCGAAGCGGTCGACGTAGATGTCGCGGAACGAATGGCATTGCGCGCACACCATGGTGTTCCGCGCCGGATCGAGACGTGTCTGTACGACGATGTCCCGTGCCGGGCCCTTGGGCGGCGCGGCGGAGGAATAGTGCGCTGCGTGACCGGCCCCCGGACCGTGGCAGCGCTCGCAGTTGGTGCCGAAATCCATCCAGGTGGTCTGGTAGCGTACCCGGTCGTCGTCGAAACGCTTTTCCTCCTGGCTGACGTGGCAGGAGTAGCAGGATTTGTTCCAGATCTGCACGGCGACGCCAGGCATCTCCTCGGGGTCGTCCACGTCAAGGTTATGGAACCACTGCCGGCGCAGCACGTCCCAGCTCGGCGGCAGCACGATTACTCGTCCGTCTGGCAAAGTGGTCAGGTAGTGCTGCAGCCGGCGGTTGCCGAGCGTGTACTGAACCAGGTGCTCCTGCGCCTTGCCGGTGAGATAGCTTTCAGTGATGAAGTAGACGCCGTTGCGTTCGCGCAGTCCGTAGGCCTCGCCGCGGAGTACCACGCTGCCGCGCGCGAAATCGCCACGAACGCTGCTCCTGGTGGCCGGCTGCACCATCTTGCTGTGCCGCGAACCGGCCCATGTGTGTTCGATGGCGCCGTGGCACTTAGCGCAGGCAGCCGCGCCCGTATAGCCAGGCGTGGCCGCCGCGCTGCATGTGGCAGCGCCGGCCAGCACCAACCACCCCCCCAGACCTCTGACCATGGCAAGAATGTTCACCAGCGTACCACGCCGGCCAGCCGCTGAGACCGGAAAGGCCCACACCGGGTGTGCGACATAAAAGTGGCGCGCTCTCGGATTCCGTCAAGAACCGCCAGTATCCGAGCGTGCAGATACGCTCGGCCGCATCTTCAGCCCGGAGGGCGTTAGCGAATAGCCCAGGGCGTAAGCCGTGGGAAAACCGCTGCTCCCTGCCAGCCCTGGGACGGGGCGGAAGATCGCGCGCCAAAAACGTCTTACGCCCCGTTCCGGGGCTAAGTTCACCGCCGACCTTTCCTCACGGCTTGCGCCGTGGGCTATGATCTTTCGCCCCTCCGGGGCTGGGACCGCACCCGATGTTGGAACATAAAATCCACTTTTATGTCCTGCGCCCGCCCACCGCCCGCGGACTGCATCCACGCCGCGAATCGCCTCGCGGCGCGAGTCTGTGAGGAACCTCACGCGAGCGGTAACCCTGAACCGGATGTGTTACAATTTCTCAAAACCGCGGCATCCCATATCAGTCTCCGTTGCACTGTAACTGCCGCCGCCCGCCACGTAGGTGTCCCGGGTCAGCATCTGGAGGGGAACGATGTTCAAGCGCATACGATCAGTCCTATTCGTGCTGGCGGCGGCCGCGTCTGGCCTGACGGGGCAGGATGCCACCGGCAAAATCGTGGGTACGGTAACCGACGCCAGCGGCGGTGTGGTTCCGCGCGCCAAGGTTGTCGCAATCAACACCGACACCAAACTGCGGAAGGAAGCCGTCACCGACAATGCCGGCTTTTACCAGGTGCTGCTGCTGCCCATCGGCAACTATCAGGTCCGCGCGCAGGCGGCAGGGTTCCGCGAAACGCTTTCCACCACTGCGAACGCGCTCGAAATCAATCAGACGTTGCGCGTGGATCTCAAGCTGGAAGTCGGCAGCGTCGGCGAGACGGTGACGGTGGAGGCCGAAGCGAGGGCGGTGGAAACCGAGAACTCGACGGTAGGCGGCAGCGTCACCGGCAAGGCCATCAGCGAGCTTCCTTTGAACGGCCGGAACGCATTCGACCTGTTGGCCACCCAGCCCGGCGTGACTCCGACTAACGCAGACAACACCGGTCAGGGGGCCGGCTACAGCATCGGCGGCGGCCGCACCGATTCGGTGACGTTTTTGCTCGACGGCGGCAATAACAACAATCTGTTGAGCAACACTTTCGTGGTGAATCCCAATCCCGATGCGCTGGCCGAGTTTCACGTGCTCGAATCCAATTACAGTGCCGAGTACGGGCGAAACGCCGGCGGCGTGGTGAGCGTGGTGACCAAGAGCGGCGGCAACAGCCTGCATGGCACGCTGTATGACTACCTGCGCAACAACGCGCTCAATGCCAACGATTTCTTCAGCAACGAAATCGGCGCGCCTCGCAACGTTCTCAAGCGTAACCAGTTCGGCGGCACGGTGGGCGGCCCTTTCTTCGTGCCGCACGTCTTCGACGGGCGCAACAAGATGTTCTTCTTCTTCTCCTACCAGGGCCAACGGCAGAGTTCGGTGGCCCAGGACGGCAACATCCCGGTGTACACGCCACTCGAAGCGGAGGGGAATTTTTCCCAGTCGGTGGCTGGCGGACCGGACCCGGCGGTGGCGGCGTTTCTTCAGAACAACCCCTACTACCAGCCGGACCCCACGCTGGCCGCGCAGGCAATCATCGATCCCACCAAGCTGAACAGCGTGGCGCTGAATTACTTTAAGGCCGGGTTAATGCCGATTTCGCCCTCAGGCCAGATCCTTTCCGCCGCCAGCGCCAAGGCCAACGTCGACGATTTTCTGGGGCGGTTCGACTACAGTATTTCCGCGCACGACACTTTGAGCGCTACCCTCACCTCTCATGCCGCTCCCGAGACGCTGCCATTTACCGACAATACGGGTGGCGCCAACGTACCCGGCTTCACCAACCTGACCACCAATGACGCCTATTTCGGGACCGTCACTTACAACCACATCTTCTCGCCGGCGCTGGTCAATGAACTGCGCGCAACCGCCCAGCGGGGCAACCTGCTGCAGTATGAACCCGGCAAGACCCTGCCCACAGGCGCGCAATTGGGCGTCACCGGGGTCACGCCGGACCAGGCCACCGGCCCGGTGCTATTGAATTTCTACGGCAGCGGCCTCAACGTTGGGTATAGCCCCAACGGCCCAACCGACCTGATCAATAACACCTATTCGGTGGCCGACAACGTTACCTGGACCAAAGGCAGGCACAACGCCAAGTTCGGCGCCTATTTCTCTGCGTACCAGAACAACACCATCTATGACTATTTCGTGAACGGCGCCTTTTTCTTTTACGGGCCCTCGACGGGCGTCGGTTCCGGCAACGACCGCGCCGACTTCCTGATGGGCCTGCCCGACGAGTTCCTCGAATTTCCGTCCGCGCCCTCCAACATCCGCTCACGGTCGTATGCCGCGTTCGCGCAGGACGAGTTCCACGCCACCCACCAACTGACGCTGACCTTCGGCCTTCGCTACGAGTATGCACAGCCGAAGTTCGACACCCAGGGGCGCAGTTTCTCGTTTATCCCCGGGCAGCAATCGACGCGTTTTCCGGATGCTCCCAACGGCCTGGTGTTTCCCGGCGACCAGGGTGCGCCTAAAGGCTCCAATTTCCCCGACCGCAATGACTTCGCGCCCCGGTTCGGGTTCGCGTGGGACATCTTCGGCGACGGCAAGACCTCTTTGCGAGGCGGCGGCGGCGTCTTTTACGACATCCTCAAAGGCGAAGACAATTTGCAGTTCAACGGGCAGGTGCCCTTCTTCTCTTTCGCCGACCTGTTCTTCAGCCCGCCCGACCCCAACGCCGGCACGCCGGTGAATTATCTCCAGAACCCGTATACGGCCACCGGAGCGGTAAATCCGTTCCCCTCCAAGCCGCCTACCTCCAGTCTGAATTTCGCGAACTCCGGCTTCCTGCCGGTCGGCGGCGGCGGCGTCTACTATGTCGATCCGCACCTCCGCACGCCGTATGTGTTCCAGTACAATCTGTCCCTGGAGCGGCAATTAGCCGCCGGAATGGTGGTTGAGGCCGGATACGTGGGCTACTCGGCGCACAAGCTGACCGGGCTGGTCGATCAGAACCCGTACACACCCGGCTCGAACAACCGAATGTACAACGTGGACCAGAGCAATCCCACGTTCAGCTACCTGGACGAGTTCCAGAACATTGGCAAGGCCACTTATGACGCGTTACAGGCGAGCGTGACCAAGCGTTACTCGAACTCCAGGGTCGGAGGGACTTACTTCACGCTATCCTACACATACGCACACGAGATCGATAACGTCTCCGGGTTCCGCGAGCGAAATTCTCTGGTGCCGTACTTCAACCACGACCAGTTCCGGGCTTCGGGCGATTTCGATCTGCGCCAGGCGCTGAGCTTCGCCGGGGCCTGGGATCTGCCGTTCGACAAGATTTGGCAGAGCGGGCCAAAGGCCCTGGTCGGCGGATGGACGCTGGCGCCCATCGTTTCTTACCATACCGGCTTCCCGCTGGACATTTTCGCGGGTTTGAGCACCAGCGACGGGAATCCTGGCCCGGCGGGCGACGGCCAGGCCGGCCTGGTGCGTGCGGATCTGGTCGGCAGCACGATCAACACCCTCAACCCGCGAACGTGGGCCACCATCAACGGCAGCGCTGCCAATTACTGGTTTGATCCCAACAATTTTTCCAACGCCCGGCTGCTGGCACTCAACACCCAGGCCCAGGCGGACGCCTCGCAATTAGTCGGCCAGTTCACCTACGGCACGCTGCCGCGAAACTCGTTCCGCGGCCCGGGCTTCGTGAACACCGACGTCTCGCTTGCCAAGCACTTCCGGGTGCGTGAGAGCGTGGACGCAGCCTTCAGTGCCGACGCGTTCAACATTTTCAACCACACCAACTTCGCCGCGCCGAACACCAATATCGACTCGCCGACCTTCGGCACGGTGTCTTCGGTGGTGGGCGCCAGCGACCCCGTCAATCCGCGCGGCCCCCGCATCGTGCAACTTTCGCTGCACCTGAGGTTCTGAGGCGATTCGTCCGACGCCGGGACCACTGCCGATTCCGCGGTGCGCGGCCCGCCGCGCGGCTGCCATTGCGGAAGCCCGTGCCTGAACCCGCTTTGCTCTAAACTGAGAATGCGTCTGAGCCGCAAGGCGGGGACCGGCTCGAATTTCGCGCCGTTGCGGAAGTTCGTGCCTTTAACCGGTTTGCCCTCAACTGAGAATGCGTCTGCCTACTCCTTCCCGGAACGACTGGGCTGTCATCGCGGCGGTGGCGCTGATTTGCGGGCTGGCCGCTTTTGCCGGGATGCCGGTGCTGGGGGTGTTCGAACACGACGTCTTCTTCTCGCTGGCCAACGCGTACCGGGTGAGCCAGGGGCAGATCCCGCATCGGGATTTCGCTTCCGCGTGGGGTCCGCTGTTCTTTTTGATCCAGGCCGGCGGGCTGACGATCTCCGGAATGCGGCCCGCGGGTCTTGCTTACGCCAACGCCCTGTTCGGCGCCGCAGTGGCGCTCTGGACGTACCTGGCCGTGCGAACGCGTTTGGCGGCAGCTCTGGCCTGTGCCCTTGGGGTCTACGCCGTTTTGCTGATCACGGCTCCGTTTCCACTGGGTTTCAATCCATTGGTATTCAGTTATGCGATGGCTTACAACCGCTACGGCTATGCGCTGCTGGGAATCATCCTGGTGGAATGCATGCTGCAGATGTTGCAGCCGGCCGCGGGGGAGCGGCAAGGCTCCGTGCGCGCGTTTTCGAGCGGCGCCGCGTGGGCCCTGCTGGCGTTTCTAAAAATCACGTATGCGGTTGTGGCCATCCCGTTTCTGCTCATCTGGCTTTGGTGCGGCGCCGATCGGAGGCGGCGTTTTGCCGCCTTGTGCGGCGGATTCGGCTTGGTGGCCGCGATAATGCTGTCCTATCTGCGGTTCGACTTTGCCGACATGTTTCGCGATCTGGCCGAAGCGGCCAGCGGGCGTGGCCTCACCTGGCAGCCGCGGTCCATCCTGAGTCCCGCGTTCTTGATCGAAAGCATTCCGTTACTGCTTCTGGCCGCAGTCATCACCACCGGAAAGAGAGAGGCACCCTCCGCCGGCGCGCCAGGGCAGCGCACGCGTTTGTGGTTTTTCGTTCTGTTGACGGCGGGCGTCGGCGGATTCCTGCTTTCGACCAACCACCAATCGAACTCGCTGCCGTTGGACGGGTTCGCGGCGGTGGTGCTGGTGGACCAGGCCATCGCGCGGCGCAATACGCGTGGTCCAGATCGGCCGCGCCGATTGCTGGCGGTGTTCCTGGGGGCGCTTTGCTTCCTGCCGCTCACCGCGATGAACGCAGTGTCGCTGGCGGCTGCCTCCTGGGAGCGATACCGCGGCGCGAAGCCGGCGGCCGTGCGTCTCAAATCGGAGCGGGGCGCGTCCCTGAACTTCGGTCCGGTTGAATCCTCGATGACGTCGGAGTCCGGCGGGCCGCCCTACGCGGAAGCGTTGAACGATGGACTCGACCTCATCCGCACACGAACCGAGCCCGGCGCGGGCGTGGCGACGATCGACATGTTCAATCCGTTCAACTACCTGCTCGCCCGTCCTTCGCCACGCGGCGGAATGGCGGCGGCCGCGTACAACTATGCGTTCAGCGATGCGGCGCACCCCAGCGGAGAGCGCTTTTTCGGCGATGCGCGATACGTGCTGGTGCGCAAGTACAGCAAATCGGCCCAGGATTTTCCGATCGAGGATTACCATGTCGAGGGCCTGCTGCGAACTTATCAGCCGACGCTCGATCAACACTTCCGCTTCATCGAGGAAACCGGGCACTGGATCCTCTGGCGCCGGAAGTGAGTGATCGCCGCCGGCGGCAACGGGGTGTTACTCGATGGCGGCGGGTGGCTGGTTCGGATCTTGCAGGCGGCACACCAGCAGCTCGCGTTCATAAATGATTTCCGGCGGCAGGTGATCGTGCAGGCCCATCAGCCACGTTTCGTGTTCGATCACTTCTCCGCGCCACGCTTCCCGATCGAACGCCTGTAACTGGTCGAACTTCTGACGCGGGTAATCGAGCCCGGCCCATTCGATGTCGTCGTAGCGCGGCACCCAGCCGATCGGTGTCTCGTTGCCCAACGCGCGGCCGTGCACCCGGTCGACGATCCACCGCAAAATCCGCAGGTTCTCGGCGAATCCGGGCCACAGGAATTTCCCTTGGGAGTCCTTGCGGAACCAGTTGACATGAAAGATGCGCGGCGTTTCGCTCAGCGAATGCTGCATGGTGATCCAATGCCGGAAATAGTCGCCGATGTGGTAGCCGCAGAAAGGCAGCATGGCCATCGGGTCGCGACGAACCTGGCCCACTGTTCCCGCGGCCGCGGCGGTGGTCTCCGATCCCATGGTGGCGCCGATGTACACGCCTGCGCTCCAGTTGAAAGCCTGGTAAACCAGGGGCGTGGTGTCAGCCCGGCGGCCGCCGAAAACGATGGCGCTGATGGGGACGCCATGCGGATTTTCCCAGTCGGGATCGATTACCGGACACTGTGAGGCGGGAGCGGTGAAGCGCGCGTTCTGATGCGCCGCCAGGGCGCCGGTTTGCCTGGCGATGGCGGGAGTCCAACTCTTCCCTTGCCAATCCATGCACTCGGCCGGCGGTTCCTCGGTCATGCCCTCCCACCACACTCCGCCCTCCGGGGTAAGGGCGACATTGGTGAAGATGGTGTTCCGTGCCAGCGTCGCCATGGCGTTCGGATTCGTATTCACGGAAGTTCCGGGCGCCACGCCGAAGAAGCCGGCTTCGGGGTTGATGGCGCGCAGGCAGCCCTTTTCGTCAGGCTTGATCCAGGCGATGTCGTCGCCTACCGTCCAAACCTTCCAGCCTTCCATTCCCTGCGGCGGGACCAGCATCGCCAGGTTGGTTTTGCCGCACGCGCTGGGAAAGGCGGCCGCGATGTAGGTCTTCTCACCCGCCGGATTCTCAATGCCGACGATCAGCATGTGTTCGGCCATCCAGCCCTGGTCGCGCGCCATGTTGGAGGCAATGCGCAGCGCGAAGCATTTCTTCCCCAACAACGCGTTGCCGCCGTACCCGGAGCCATACGACCAGATCTCGCGCGTCTCGGGGAAGTGGACGATATACTTCTCCGGATTGCAGGGCCAGGGGACATCCTTCGCGCCGGGCGCGAGCGGCGCGCCCACGGAGTGCACGCAGGGCACGACGCGCTTCACGTCCTTCTCCATTTCCTGCAAGACGTGAGCGCCGATGCGCGCCATGATGCGCATACTCACCACGACGTAAGGCGAGTCCGTGAGTTGAATGCCATATTGCGACATGGGCGACCCGACCGGACCCATGCTGAACGGGAGCACGTACATGGTGCGGCCTGCCATCGACCCCTGAAAGAGGGCCTTCAACTTGTGCCGCATCGCGAACGGGTCTTCCCAATTGTTGGTGGGACCGGCATTGTCCTTCGAGAGCGAGCAGACGAACGTGCGGGACTCGATGCGCGCCACGTCGCTCGCGTCCGACCGGGCGTAATAGCAGCCGGGCCAGAGCTTGTCGTTCAGCTTGACGAACGTGCCGCTGGCGACCATCTGAGAGCAAAGCTCGGCGTATTCCTCTTCAGAGCCATCCACCCAATGAATAGCCGCGGGCCGTGTGAGCTCGGCCATCTTTTCCACCCACCTCAACAAGTGAGTGTTGCGGCTGAGGGGCCGGGAGCGATCTGTCTGAGTTGTCATGTTGCTGGCATTACTGAGCGGCGACTTCGCGTGCAACCGGGCCGGCACGCTGCAACAGACACGTCATGGTGCCTTGTTTCGTGGACCTTAGGAGCCTCAGAATAACATGCTTGCGGTGATCATACCGGCACGCTAAAGCGTGCCCTACCGGCGGCACGTAAGGTATTGGTGGGGCATACCTTAGCTTGCCCGCGCCAGGTTGAAATCTAGGGTTCCCGGACGTGCACTACGCGGTCGGCTTTGACGCTCTTCAACTGCTGCAGCGTGCCGGACGGCCAGCGAATCTCGATCAAGTCCGCCATGGCATCCGCGCCCAGACCGAAATGCATCGGGCCGGCGCTGGAGGAAGCGTAACCGCAACTGGTGGTGACGTGGTTGAATTGCGTCGCCGACCTGCCGACCACCTTGACCCTGGCGCCGATGGCGTCGCGATTGCTCTTGGTGCCTTCGAGGCGCAGCTCGATCCAGTGATTCGCGCCCGGACTCTGGTTCATCCAGATTTCGGCGGGCGCGGCCAGGCTCGCGACCACTACGTCCAGCCGCCCGTCGCCATTGAGGTCGCCAACCGCGGAGCCGCGATGCCGCCGCGGCGGTTGCGCTGCCAGACCCGCTTCTGCGGTGAGCGCCGCGAACCTCATGCCGCCCAGGTTGCGGAGCACGGTGTTGGGCTGAGCCACCGCGATGCGCGGAGCCGAGTCGAGCGACTCGACGTGCCCCCTGGAGACGAAGATGTCCTTCCAGCCATCGTTGTCGAAATCGAAAATCGTGGGTGAGTATCCGGCCATGGTCATGCTCAGCCGGGCCACGCGGCTGGACTGCGTGACGTCGGCGAAATCTCCCTTACCGGTATTGCGAAAAATGGGGAACGTTTCGTCATCCAGCGCCACCAGGGCGATATCCGGGTAGCCGTCGTTGTCCAGGTCGCGAAAGTCCACTCCCATGCCGGAGATCAGCTCGGCGTTTTCGCGCAGCGCGACGTTGGCCTCAAACGCGACCTCTTCAAACTTTCCACCGCCCAGGTTGTGGAACAGCGAGTTGTACATCTTGTCGTTGGCGATGAAGAAATCCATCCGGCCGTCGAGGTCGTAATCCGCCACGCCGATGCCCATGCCTTTGCCGGGATGCGCGCGCACGCCCGACTCGGCCGAAACATCGCGAAAAGTCCCGTCGCCGTTGTTCAGGAAGACCTGATTGGGAGTGGGTTTGTACATCTTGGGATGGCAGTAGTCGCGGTGACCGCCCTCCATGCAGGCAGGTTCGGTGTCGATGTTCCAGCTCAGGTAGTTGACGACGATCAGGTCCAGCAGGCCGTCGTTGTTGATGTCCACCCAGGCTCCGCCAACACTCCAGAGCGGTCCGTACTGCGGGTCGGGCTGGTTGAGCGCGGCGCTGAGTCCTGCCTTGACCGTGACGTCGGTGAAGGTGCCATCGCCATTGTTATGGTACAAGGTACTGCGGTGCACGCCGCCGACGAAGATGTCTTCATAGCCGTCGTTATCGTAATCGCCAATAGCCACGCCCGTATCGTAGCCGGCGCCGGCCAGACCGGCTGCAGCGGTCACATCCGTGAAGCGGCCGTTGCCATCATTCCGAAACAGGCGGTTGAAATACTTGGGCGCGTTTTTCTTCAGACTGCGAATGTCGGCGCCGTTGGTGAAGAAGATATCCAGCTTGCCGTCATTGTTATAGTCGAAGACCGCGACGCCGCCCGCCATGGTCTCGGGCGCATGCCGCTCCGGCGTCTCGCAACTGTCGAGCCTAAAGGGAATCGGCTGGTATGCGAAACGGATCGGGCCGGGCGTGGTTTGGGGAAGCGCGGCGAGCCATCCGCCGCAGACCGTGGCGATGCCCCCGATGAGCAGAACCAGTTTTCGCAAGGTGACGATTCCAGATTCGATTATAGGAGAGGGCAAACGAGAATGCGCCGATGCTGCTGCGTTTCTTCGTAACGCCGGCGGTCTTTTGCGCCGGTTCTTTTCTTTGGCGGAGGACACCGGCGGCAAAGACCGCCGGCGTTACGGGCGTTCGCTAATCGTCAAGACGCGATCGGCAGCGACGTCTTGAAGGACGGTTTTCTGGCCAGAAGGCCAGCGCACCGTGATGGACTCGGCACTCGCGGAGTCGCCCAAGCCGAAGTGCAGGCGCAGGTCGTTCTGGGAGAGGTAGCTGCCGCCGCTGTGAACCTCGTCGATTTGCGTGCGGCCGCCGGCCGTGAGCGCAACGCGCGCGCCGATGGCGCTGCGGTTCGAACGCGAGCCGATTAACTTGAGCAACAGCCAGTGGCCCGCGGCGCGACGGTCCTGTTTCCACAGCGATGGCGGTTCATTCTGATTGTTGGCCAGGATTTCGAGGGTGCCGTCGTTGTCGATATCGCCGATGGCGAGACCGCGCGCCGAGTGCCGGGCCAGGAATGCCGGGCCGGCATGGTCGGATATGTCCTCGAAGGTGCCCTTGCCGGTGTTGCGGTAGAGGAGGGCGTGGTCGCGTGAGTGGATATCGATGTTCTGGCGGTCGACCTCCGGAAACACGTGGCCGTTCACCACCACGAGCCCTTTCCAACCGCTGTTCTCGAAGTCCAGGAAGGCGCAGCCCCAGTTTACGAAGCGCGTGTTCTTCGCCAGCCCCGCGGCCATGGTCACGTCGTCAAACTGGCCGCTGCCGGTGTTGCGATAGAGGAGCGAGCGCTCATCCGAGAAGTCCGAGCGAAAAATGTCGAGCCGGCCGTCGCCATCGTAGTCCGCCGAGGCAAGCCCCATGCCGGAGAGCTCGCGGCCGTTTTCGTCGAAAGCGACGCCCCGCATGACGGCCTCTTCCGAGAAGGTGCCATCGCCCTGATTGATGAAGAGCATGGCTGCGGTCTGATCGCCAACCACGTAGATGTCCGGCCGCCCGTCGTCATTGACGTCCTCGACGAGGACGGCGAGCGAGTAGTGGCCGGTGGCTTTCGCGATCCCGGAGCGCTCCGAGGCGTCTTCGAAGGTTCCATCGCCTTTGTTGTGGTACAGCAGGTTGGTTTCGAACGGGAGCCCGCGGGGGCCGCAGTTGACGGCCATGCCGCGATAGTAGCAATACGGATTGGCGCCCGCCTTGGGCGTGGTGGCGAAGTCGAACTTCAGATAATTGGCGACGAACAGGTCCAGGTGGCCGTCGCCGTCGTAGTCCAGGAACGCGCAGCCGGTGTTGTAACGAACGCGGTCCTGAGTAAGATGAGCCTTCGCGGTGACGTCCTCGAACCGTTTGCCGTTCAGATTGCGGTAGAGACGGTTCTGGCCCCAGTAAGTGACGAACAGGTCGGTGTAGCCGTCGTTATCGTAGTCGCCTGCGCAGACGCCCTCCGCCCAGCCAGACGAGGTCAGGCCGAGCTCGGCGGTGACGTCGGTGAAATGGCCATTGCGATCGTTGTGGTACATGCGGTTGGAGCCGCCGTCGCCGGAAAGAACGAAGATGTCCAGGTAGCCGTCGTTGTCGTAATCGATGAAAGCTACGCCGCTGCCGGTGGTCTCGATGATGTACTGCTTGCTCTCCACGCCGCCATTCGGGAAGGACGCGGTGAGGCCGGCCTGCCTGGCGATGTCGCTGAACTGCGGCCCCTCGCCAGCGGCCGCGAATAGCGCCAGGGTGACGATAGCGGCGCAGGCTCTCATTTGGCGGGCGGCTTCTCGCCGAGCCTTTTCAGAAAATCGGTGAACTCGCCTTCGGGCGGGTGCTGGAGCTTTTCGTATGCCTGCTGCTCGCTCCTGGCCTTGTCCATCTGGCCCGAATTGCGGTAGGCGAGCATCAGGTTGTAATGCGCCGCCTCATTGCGCGGATCGAGCGCCACCACGTGTTCGAGCAGCCGTATGGCTTCGGCATACTGCTTCGCCTGCACGCGCATCTTGCCTACGGCCAGAGCGGCCTCGATAAAATCGGGGCCGAGATCGAGCGCTCTTTGAAAGTGCGGCAGCGCATCGGCGGGCCTGGCGGAGGCGTTGAGGATCTGGCCGATCTGAAATTCGGCGGCGGCGTCATCCGGGTTCAGCGCCAGCTCGGCCTCGAACTCCTTGCGCGCGGCGGCCAGCGCCTCCGGTTCGTGCGATTCCAGCAGAATGGCGCGGCCCAGCCGGAAGTGCAGATCGACCGCCTTGGGATTCTTCTGGATGGCCTTGCGGTACTCGGCGGCCGCTTCGGCGAAGCGGTTCTGTGTTTCGAAGATTTCGGCGGAGAGCTGGTTGACGCGGTATGAGGCCGGGGTCCGTTCGAACATGCGGTGAGTGACGTCGTTGAACGCCTTCATGTGCAGGCGGGCGGCCTGGAAGAGCACGTCGGCATCGTCGGGATATTTCGCTTCGAGCTGCGCCTCGACGGGCACGGCTTTGTCCGTGTCGCCGCGCGCCACCAGGCACTGGACCAGGGCCAGGCCGGTGAGGCGGGCGAGGTCCGGGTCGGCGGAAGCGCCAAAGCGCGCGGTGAGCTCCGGGATGGCATCGGCGCAGTGGCCGGCTCCGGCGCGCGCCAGGGCGAGAAACGTGCGCGCGTGTTCGTCTTTCGGATCGCGGCTGACGGCGTCCTGGAGCAACCGGCAAGCCTCCACGTAACGGCCATGCTGAAAGGCGGTGACGCCTTGTTCGGTGAGCGGATCTGCCGCGCAGAGGGGCATGGCGAGTGCGAACAAGGCGACCGACTGGAGCACGAGGGCAGACAGGTACCTGTGGGGCAGCTTGGTAAGCTGCGTGCCGATTGCCAATCGGCACGCGCGGCGATTGGCAATCGCCGCGCAGGATGCCATCCTGCCCCACATAAACGCACCTTGCCTCGCGGCCAAGATACTAGCCCGGGTAACTGGGAAGTTAGTGTCCGGCATCATCGAGCATCAGCTCCGTGTTGGAGAATCGGTGGCGCTGTTGCGCTTCGTAATAACGGAACGAAAGCAGCGGCGGCGCACCGGGCGCAATCTGGGCGGGCGGCGCAACGCGCTGGGACGGCGTCACGGCAAGTTCGAGGACCTGTCCCGAGGCGGCGATCTCCCTGGTCAGACGGCCAAGGTCGCCGGAGCTTTCCGCCAGCAGAAAACAGACCAGAAACATCATTGCGTTTCCAACTCCTTCAAAGCGCGCTGCGCAAGCGGAAGACCGGGCTTGCGGGCCAGCAATTGGCGCATCACGTCTCGCGCCTTGTCGCGCTCGCCCATGCGCAGCCACGTTCGCGAAAGGTTCAGGTACAGTATATCTTCATCCGGCGCCACGCGAATGCCGTACTCGAAGGCGGCGATGGCATCGTTATTCTGGCCGGTATTCATGTAGAGCACGGCGAGATTATTGATCGCCGAAGCGTCATCGCGGCGAATGGAGATGGCCTGCTCCAGGTAGCGGCGCGCCTCGTCCGTGCGGCCGGCCTTCGCCAGCAGCAGGCCTAGCTTGTTGGCGGCATCGCCATAGCGCGGATCGGCGGCGAGCGCTCGGGCGTAGAGGCGTTCGGCCTCCGCGGCGTTGTTCAGCGTCTCCTGAATGGCGCCGGCATTCACCAGCACGTAAGCTAGATCGGGTCCCAGCGCCAGCGCGCGTTCGTAAAGGCGCAAAGCCTCCCGCGGATTACCGGCCGCGGATTCGACGCCACCCAATTCGTTCCACGCCTCCGGCAGCGTTGGATCCTGCGCGGTGGCGCGTTGGAGAGCTTCGCGGGCCGGCGCCAGGCGGTTGGCTTCCAGGTGGATGCGGCCGATGGCCACCAGGGTCTTGGCGTTTGACGGGGAGCGTCGCGAGGCCTCCTCAAGGTAAGGGAGCGCCTGCTCGCTATAGCCCGCCATCAACATAGCGCCGCCGATCTTGAAGTAATCGCGCGCGGGCATGCCGTGGAACACGCCGCCGAACGGCAGTGCGCGCGGATCGGGCACGGGCCCATCCACCGCGCGCAGATCGGCTTGGACGCCTGCCGCGTCGGGCGCTTCGGCATAAACTTTGCGGACGCGGCCGGCAGAGTCTATCAGCATCCACAACGGCGTCGCCAGGTCGGCGCGATAGTCGAACCAATAGCGGCGAAAGATGGCGTAGGCGGCAACCAGATCGGCTGCGGCCGTGCGCAGGTCGAGAGTTTGCGTGGGAACCGGGAGGCGCGGTAACGGTTCACCGGCGTGCAGCACCAGCAACGCCGGGCCCAGCCGCTTTTCCGGCAGCGGCAGAGGTTCGCGCAGCCACGTGGTGAAGAGGCGCGAGCGATTGTCCGCCGTCACCGGTGGACCAGCGGGCAGCTCCGCCGGCGGACGCAACGGGGTGGTTTTGAACTCCGGCGCCCCTTCCGTCACCTCATACAGATAGCCGGCATTAAGCGGCGGCAGTTGCTGGACGGCGCCCGACGGCCACACGATGCGCACCGTTTCCGCCCGCCCGCGCGCGCCCAAGCCGAAGTGGAGCCGCTTGGTGTGTTGCGACAAGTAGGCCGATCCGGCTATGACCCATTTCACCTGCCCGTCCACTTCGACACGCGCGCCCACCGCGTCGCGGTTGCTCTTCGTGCCGCGCAGCGCCAGAACCAGCCGCTGGTTCCGGGACCCGCACGCGTTCTGGAACACACGAACCTGCGGGCCCAGGCGGTTCTTGACCACCAGATCCAGGCTGCCGTCGCCATCGATGTCGACCAGTGAAAACGAGCGGCTGTCCTGCTCCAGATCGATTCCGCTGACACCGGAAAAGTCGTAGTACCGGCCCGCGCGGCGCGCGTAAAAAATGTTTGGTTCCGGGCCAGCCCAACTGTAGTCTTGCCTGACCAGCTGGTTGATGGCGTTCCACCCGTTCTCATACGCGGGCGCGCGTCCAAACTCAGCCGGCGATTTCGCCACCACCTGCCGGTAGAAGTAGCTCATCAGGTCGGTGCGGCTGTTGTTGGTGAGCATGCCGCAGGCGATGTAGATCTCCGGTGTGCCGTCGTTGTCGAAATCGCAACCGTCGCAGGACCACGACCAGTGCCCCATTTCGATGCCCTGCGTGTCGCCGGTGTAGGTGAACGTGCCGTCGCCCGAATTGTGAAACAGTGAATTGCCCTTGACGTGCCGCCGGTAAACATCGCGCAGCGCCGGCGATTGTTTGACGGGGCCGAACGCGGGATCGTTGACGATGCGCTGGCCGCAGGCGCTCCACATATTCGAGATCAGCAGGTCGGGGCGGCCGTCGCCATCGTAATCCAGCCAGCTCGCGCTCATCCCCGGCCCGACGTCGTCCACTCCGGCCTCTTCCGCCACGTCGCGGAAGTGCCCGCCGGTGTTCCGGTACAGGTTCTTGCGGCCGAAATCGTTGGCCACATAGAGGTCCGGCCAGCCATCGTTGTTGTAATCGCACCAGGCGCCGGCAAAGCTGAAGCGGTTGTTGTTATGATCCATGCCGGTGGCGGCGGTCACGTCGTCGAAACCGGGCGGGTTCCGATCCAGGCAGTTGCGGAAGAGAAAATTCGGCGGCCCGTTCCGCGCATCGTAATACGGCGTCGGGTAGCGATATTGGGCTTCGCTCTGGAAGTAGACATAGGTGCAGAGATACAGGTCGAGACGGCCATCGCGATCGTAATCGGCGGCCGAGATGCCGGTGAATGTGCCCTGCGGTGCGGTGCGAAAGCGGAATGCGTTCGGCGCCAACGTGAACCGGCCCTTGCCATCGTTCAGGAAGAGCATGGGCTGCGTAGGGCGCACCAGCACCAGGTCCTGATAGCCCGAATTGCGGAGATCGGCGAACAGCGCACAGGCGGTGTCGTCGAGGATGTCCAGGCCGCATTCCTTCGAAATGTCGCGGAAGCGGCCGTTCCCATCATTCTTATATAGGCGGTTGGGCAGACCGCCCGGCTGGCAGACGTAGATTTCGTCCCGGCCGTCGTTATCGATGTCCGCCGCGGCGATTCCATTCTCACCGTAGACGTCCAGGCCGCAAGCCGGGTCCAGACGCGCGCGCCAGTAGCCAGTGCCCCTGGTGAGCTGCTCTTGAAAGGAAGCCGCACCGGCGAAGGCGGAGCCGGTGACGTCGCGGAACCAGGGCGTGGCGGCACTGGTGATGGTTTCTTCGAGCGGCTCGAGATGCGTGACGGCGCCGCCCTCCCAGGCGAGCTTCCAGATGCCGACGCGGTGCTCCAGCCGGCCGGCGTTTCGGCTGCGGATGTCATATCGCACCAGATTGTCCGGCAGCGAATAAAAGACCGCCCGCCGCACCTGGCCGAGAGAGGCGCGCCACTTTTTCCAGCCCGCAGCAGGGTCCCCGCCGCTGCTGAAAACGGCAACGGCCACGTCAGGCGCCACTTGCCGGTACTGGCCGGGGGCGGGCGAGGCGCCGGTGCAGCCGGCAGCGACCGGCAAATCGCCGGCTCGCAAGGCAGACGCCAGGCGCGCCTCAAGCTCCATGGCGGTCTTTTCGCCGGGAAACTCATCGAGGCCCGGTTCGGCCAGCGCCATCGCCGCCGCGAATGGCGGCTGCTGTTTGAATTTGACGGGGAAGGGCACGGGGAGGGGCGACGCCGCGTGGCCACGCGGCGAAAGCCACGGCGCGGCGGCACAGGCGGCGAAGAAGTCGCGACGCCTCATGGGATGGGTTGGTTCTGGGCGCCGGGCAGCGTCCGCTCCGCATCGGTCTCAGCCGCCGTCAGCCGCTGGTGCTCGGCCCGCTCCGCCTGCGCCAGCTCAGGCTTGCCCAGCTTCTCATACGCCCGCGCGAGCTGAAAGTGCGCCGCCGCGTGTTTCGGGTTGAGCTCGATGCTTCGCGTGAGCTCGGCCGCCGCGGCCTCCCATCGCCGGTTCCTGACGAGCAGCACGCCGAGCTCGAAGTGCGATTCCCAATAAGCATCGTTCAGTTGGATCGACCGGCGCAGCTCCGCCTCGATTTCGGCGGGATCGCCACCGGCGGCGCTAAGCGCTTTAGCGTGCAGGCAGACGGGGAGGCAGTTGCCCGGCGCCGCTTTCTCCCAGGCGGCATAAGCGGCGGTGATTTGCCCCAGGCGGTCACCGGCCTGGTCCAGCAGCCGCGCCAGGAAGACGTACGGTTGTTCGACCGACGGATCGATGCGGATGACACGCAGGAATGCGTCAATGGCATCCGTGAAGCGGCGCTGCCCATAGGCGGCCACTCCATAGGCCAGCTCGATCTGCGCGCTGTTCGGAAAGCGCTGGCGTGCCGCTTCGAAGAAACTGAGCGCACCGGCAAAATCGCCGCGATGCAACAGCGTCTGGCCGAGGTCGAAAGCGAAGCGTTCGTCGTGGCGCGCCAGAGCGGCGGCCCTGGCGAAGTCTCCGGTTTCGGAATAAAAGATCGCCAGCGCCTGCTGGACAACGGGCGAGTCCGCGGCGAGAGCCTCCGCCCGCTTGGCGGCTGCGTTGGCCGGGACCGGTTGCTTGCTCCGCAGGTAAGCCTGGGCCAGCGCGATCCACACCTTGGGGTTCGCGGGCTGTAACCGGGAAGCTTGTTCGAGACTCTGTTTCGCCTCGGTCAGGTTATTGTTTTGCAGCGCGAGGAGCCCGCGGCGAAGTTCGTCGTCGAAGGAAGCGGGCTGCGCCGCCAGCGCGACCGAAGACCCGAGGAGAACCACAGCCAACCAGCGCACCACTCGTATTCTATTGCTTCCCGGCATGAAAAGAAAAAGCCCCCGCCACAAGGACGGGGGCTTGTCTCAAATCGCGACTCTGGCAGCCAAACTTAGAACTGCACCCGCAACGCGAACTGAATGTGCCGTTCGGTGCCCGACTGCGTGGACGTGATCCTGCCGAAGTTTCCTTGACCCGGAATCGGCACCCCGCTGCTGTTCAGCACGGCGTCGCCCAAGCCAAGGTCGGGAGCGTTGAACTCCGGTGTGTTAAAGAGGTTGAAAGCCTCGGCGCGGAACTGCACCTTCAATCGCTCGGTCAGGACGAAGTCCTTGAACACCGAGAAGTCGAGGTTCTTGGTTCCGGGACTGGTGTTGCTTTGAAGGCCGAGGTTGCCACCGGCGAGCAGCGGGTCATTGGCGACCGCGGAAAGCGGCGGGGCCTGGCTTACAGCCTGGATGTTAAACCACTCGCTGGGCGTCCGGCCACCCGACGGTGCGGCCTGGGGATTCATGCCCGACAGCAGCAAGGGACGGCAGAGTCCCCACTGTCCCTGGCAGTTGGTGCCGTCGATCGTGATCGGTTGGCCGGTGTGAAGGGTGAGAACACCGTTCAACTGCCAGTTGGCTGCAATGGCATTGGCAACGCTGTTCAGGCTGCTGCCGTACTTCTTGCCTTTGCCAAATGGCACTTGATAGGAGAGGCTGGTGGTGAAGTCCTGGCGGATATCCCACGAAGCGCTGGCGTAGCTGCTGTTGTAATCGAGCGGATTGATGGTGCCCAACCCGCTGGACCCACTTAGCGTGGTGCCGCTGTCGGCGAGAGCGTGCCCATATGTATACGAGGTCAGGAACGTCAGCCCGCTGGAGAACCGTTTCTCCAGCTTGGCGGTCATGCCGGCATAGTTCCCGAAGCCGAAGGACGCCGTGCCGAACAAACTGCCGATGAGGGGTTGTGGTTCCAGGCTGGTGCAATTGACAGCGAGGGCAGGAGTGTTCGGACAGGAATTCTGGTTCGGCTGAAGCAGCCCGTGCGCCTGGTGATTGCCAACATACGCTACTTCCAGGGCCATTTGCTTGGGCAACTCCCGCTGAATAGCGACATTCCACTTATGCACCAGCGAGTTCCGGAAGTCCTGGGCCAGCGCGCGGAAGCTGACCGGGGCCGGGAGTGTGAAGACGTTCGTCGGGTAGCCGGCTTGCATGCCACCCGTGAAGAACGGATTGACAGACCAGGGGCTCCCGGTGGCGGAGCGGTCCAGTATCGGCGATTCGTTGAACGGCGCGGACTCTCCGCGGTTCGGATTGCCGCCCTGGTTCTCTTCACCGCCGTAGAAGATGCCGTAGCCCAGGCGGATCACGGTCTTCTCATGCACGTTATAGGCGATACCGATGCGCGGAGCGAAGTCCTTCTTGTCCCACGGGATCAGGTAGCTGGAGACTTGGCCGCGAGAAACCGTGACATTCGGGAAGGCCTGGGCGAAATTCGGCGGAAGAGGCGTGTTCTGGTCCGGCCCCTTCGGAATGTCCAGTGTCAGCGTATCGAAATTGAAGTTCGACTGACGGCCGAAGCCCTCGTTGATCGGCGAAAAGAGCTCGTACCGCAGACCCACGCTCACCGTGAGTTTGGGCGTGACCTTCCAGTCGTCCTGTCCGTAGAACGAGTAACCCCACTTCTGGGACGAAATGAAATTGTCGGTCGAGATCTCGCCCCAATTGATGTCTCCGAGCAGGAACGACGCCATCTGGTCGCCGCTGGTGGTGTTGTTCAGTCCCAGCGTCGGGTTGGCCGTTTCAGTTTGGGTGAAGTACATCTCGCCGTGCGGATAAGGCACCTGGAAGAACGGGAACCGGATCTGCCGTATCTCCGCGCCGAACTTCAGCGCGTGGGTTCCCTTCGTGACCGCAACGTTTTGGATGAAGTCCCAAACGTTGCTGTACTCTTTCGACGGCAGCCAGTCGTTGGCTCCAATCTGGCTGTAGGTCTGGCCGGGGTACTGCGTTTGACTCTGCGTGCCGAACGTGATCTGGGGAAGGCCGCCGTTCAGGGTAGTGGTGGGATCGAACCCGGCAATTCCAAAGGCCTTGAATTCGTCGGTACTGGCGTTTGCGCTTTGCACGCGGGAAGTCACCAGCCGGGTGAATCCGAGGCGCGACTCGGAGATGATGGCAGGAGCCCAGACGCGTGTCCAACTGATCATAGCGTTGCGGCTCAGGTCAACCTCGGGAACACCGTTGAATGTCGCCCCATCGAGCGCGCCCGGAAGCGGCTGCCCGGCGGTCTTATACGTGTCATCCCAACTCAAGCTGCCGAAGAGGCTGTCCTTGTCGCTGAGACGGTGGTCGACGCGAAGATCGCCCTGGTCGGTGTTTTGTGCACCTGGCGTGTCGACGAAGAGATCGTTTGCCGGATATTTCCCGGTCGCAATCGGCTGGTTGGTCGCCGGATAGAGCGCGATCAGCTTCTGGGCCACCGGATCCATCGCACTCGTTGGAATTTTGTTGTTCGGGTACGGCGTGCGTGTGGTTACGCCGGCGGCGTTGGTGCTGGTTGAGGTCGGGTCGTATAGTTGGTCCGGCAGCAGGCTAGAGAAATCGCCGGTCTTCATTGCCGCCGTGGGGATGGTGTAGAAGCCCGCATTTCCGAGGGTTCCGATGATGCCGCCGGACGAGGAGATGCGGGTGCCCTGGTAATCGCCGAAGATGAAGGTGCGGTTCTTGATGATCGGTCCACCGACGGCCGCGCCAAACTGGTTCTGGCGGTAAGGTCCACGCTGTTGGCCGGCCAGGTTGTTTTCCCAGCGATTCGCGTCCAGATCTCTATTCTGCAAGTCCTCAAAGAGAACTCCGTGCAACTGGTTGGTGCCCGACTTCAGGCTGACGTTCACCACGCCACCGGCGCCGCGGCCGTACTCGGCGTTGTAACCGTTGGTCAGCACGTTCATTTCGCCGATGGCCTCCACGGAAGGTCCCATCACGAAAGAGGTCTGATTCAGGAAGTCAATCACGTTGACGTTGTTGTCGACGCCGTTCAACAGGAAGTTGTTCTGCCCGTTGGAGCGCACGCCGTTGGCGGAGAAGCCGCCGCCGGTGGCATCTCGGGCGCCGTTTTCAGCGGTCAGGACGCCGGGAGAAAGACGGGCCAGGAAACTGAAGGTTCGCTGCCCGCCCAAGGGCAGGTCCGACATTCCTTGCGCGTTCAAATCCGCACCCAGCGTCGTGCTTTCGGTCTGTAGCAAGGGAGCCTGCGAGGTAACTTCGACCGACTGAGTCAGATCGCCGACAGGCAGCGTGAGGTTGACGCCTACGCGATCACCGCCGGTGACGACAATGTTTTCCTGCTCGACACGGCGGAATCCCTTCGCCTCGGCACTGACAGTATACGTTCCGGGCTTCAACGCCGGCCGTGTGTAGGAGCCGTCGGAACCTGATTCCACCTCATACTTCAGGCCAGTGGCGACTTCGACGATGGTTATTTTCACGTTGGGCACCACCGCAGCCTGAGCGTCTGTGACGGTGCCGGTTATTGTGCCCAAATCGCGTTGGGCAAAGGCGAGCGTGCTGAACACCAGGGCTAAAGCCGTCAGCAAGAACAACAGCCGGCGGTGCCCGAAGAGAACCATACAGAGACGTGGTATCGATTCCTTCATTTGACCCTCCCCTGCATCAAGCAAAACTCCTACCGAAGCTACACCAGGACGCGCACGGAAACGTTTCCATGCGGGTCAGGAGTAGTCTAAATCTATTACAAAAGTGAGTCAAGGATTAATTACTAGAGGCAACACTGCCAGCTTGGTTCTCGATATTAAACTCTTAAAATTGTTCAACTTCGGGATGTTGGCGTGGAACCGGCCGGCGGAATCGGGGTCGAAACAGGTGTTGCCGGCGAGGCAAGGCGGCAACTCTGCCCGTTGGCGGGATCGGGGACATCGAGCCGGGCGGGGCCGGTGGAGGCCCGGACGACCAGTGAAGTGCCCATGCGAAACTCAACGCCCGTTCCGTGAGTCTTGATCAAGTGCAACAGCGCCTCGCAGGCGAGGCGGGCAACTTCGGTGCGAACCAGCTTCACGGTGGTCAGTGGCGGCTCGGTGAACTGGGCCATCTGGATGTCGTCGAATCCCACCACCGAGATGTCGTCGGGTACGCGCAAGCCGCGCTGGCGGATGGCGCGCAACGCGCCGATGGCGGTGAGGTCGTTGGACGCGATCACAGCCGTGGTGCCGGGCGCGCGTTCGAGCACGCGCAGCATCGCGCTGAAGCCGCCATCCACTTTGTGGTTTCCCTCTTCGACGAGGGGCTCGCGCCGCGAGCCGCCACGCGGCTCATTGAGGCGCTTGAGGAACGCGTCGCGCCGCTCGCTCACCGATTCGAGGCGCAGCGGCCCGGAGATGAACGCGATGCGGCTGTGCCCCAGCGTGCGCAAGTGGTCGACGGCCTGCGTGATGCCGTTGGCGTAATCGACCTTGACGTTGCTGACGCCGCGGGCAACCTGGCCCACGTCCAGGAATACCAGTGGCACTTTCCGCTTGGCAAAGGTGTCGGGAAGCGACGGATCGACTTCGGAGGTCATGATCGCGACGCCATCGATTTTGCGTTCGATCATGCGTTTCACGCAGAGCGCGGTGCGCGCCGGATCGTAGTTAGTGGAGGCGACAAACACGTCGTAACCGTGAACCAGCGCCATATCTTCGAAGCCCTTGATTAACTCAGGGAAGAAAGGGTTGGTGATATCGGAAACCACCAGGCCGAGCATGTGGCTGCGGCCCGAGGCCAGCGATTGTGCGTTTGTATTCGGCCGGTAGCCGAGCTCTTCGATTACCTTCCGCACTCGCGCCGCGGTCTCCGGACTTACCTGTGAGCTGCCGTGCAGCGCGCGGGAAACCGTGGCAATGCCAACGCCGGCCCGCTTCGCGACGTCCTTGATCGTCATCGCACTGCCCCTGTGACGAGTCTACAATGATTGGTCAAGCCTCGCACGAATTTTACTTGCCGCTCAGGTTCTATTAGTTTTTCCGCCTGCTGTGGTGATTGTCACCGACTCCGGGAAGCTGTAAGCTGTGGTTGTCCGGGAACACTTGGGGGTTATGACCCGCAGAACGCTATTGGGGATTCTGGCCGCGGCAGTCTCCGAGCGGCTTGGACCGGCCGGCCGGGCTGCGCAGAAACCAGCCAGAAGGACGGTGCTGATTACTCTTGGCGGCATCCGCCGGCAGGAGAGCTGGTCGCCAGCCGGCCTCCGCTACATCCCGCATCTTTACAACGATCTGCTGCCGCAATCGCTGTTCTATCCTTACACGGCGAACGAAGGTGTCACCTCCCACTTCAACACCATCTCCAGCATTCTCACCGGCGTCTGGCAACGAGTGGACGATTGGGGAAGCGAGAAGCCGGTCGGCCCGACTCTGTTCCACGATTTCCAGGCGCAGACCCATGCCGACCCGAATCAGACCTGGGTGGTGACCAGCAACAAGCAGCTTACCGCCAACATCAGCCCCGGCGTCAACGTGATTCTCTCCAAACAACTGATGGTGGAGGCGGTGGAGCGTATCATCAACGGGCAGAGCGCGCGCAGCCGGCTGGAGCGCGAGCAGTTGTTGCAGGAGATGACGGCGGTACTCGAAACCGACTACGAACGAATCGGCTGGGGCGTGCCTTCCGAATCCAGCTTCCGCGAGCCGGCGGTAAAACAGACGTTGCTGGCGGCGCTGACCAGTTTCATCCACTCTCCCGACGCGCCCGCCAGCGGCGACGAGCTCACGTTCCTGATCGCGCGCGAAGTGATGCAGCGCATCGCGCCGGCGATGCTGATGATCAATTTCTCCGATATGGAGGTGGCCCATTCCGGCAGCTACTCGCTGCACTTGGGCGGCATTACGCGCGCCGATGCGATCTGCCACCGGATGTGGCGGTTTATCGAAGCCTCTCCCGCTCTGGCCGGCAACACCACGCTGATTATCATGAACGAGTTCGGCCGGGACCCGGATGGCTCTTCAACTAACGGGTTCTTCAACCACCGCACCGACACCGAGTCGTGCCGCATGGCCTGGACGATGGTGCTGGGACCCGCTGCCGGCAAATCGGCTGTGATCGAGCGCGAGATACGTCAAATCGACGTGACCCCGTCGATCGCTTCCTGGATGGGCTTCGAGGCCCGCAATGGGCCAGGAGCCAGGCTTCCCGAATTCCATGGCTGACGAACCACGATTGCCGGCAGAGTTGGCGCGCCGCTTGCCCGCCACCTTCGGCGCGGCAGTCCACGATCAGGTACGGCAGTGGGATTCTCTCTTTCCTGCCGAGCAGCGCCAGTTGCGCGCGCAACTGGACTGGCTCTCCGGCCTGGCTCCGCGCGAGCTCGACCGTCTTTTCGCGCCGCTCGAGGAACTCGAGGGCCGCATGGCGCTCGGCCACCGGGATGCGACCGCCGGGCTGGGCGTGCGCGACGTGGGAATCCTGGCGCGTTCCGCGCTCTATCCGCAGTGGCGCGGCGAAGTGGAGAAGGTGTTCAGCGCGATTGACGCCGCGGTTGCGCCCTTGGTCCCGCTGCGGGACTCACCGCGCCTGTTGCTGGCGATACTCCCGCCCGCGGCCTCGCTCAAGGACCAGCCGGTCTGGCCCGCCCTCACCAAGCTGGGAGCCTGGTTTTCGCTCGACCGCCCCTTCGGCGACATCCTGCCGGCGCTGGTCTCCGGCATCGCCAGGCGTGCCTGCCCGGCGGTTTTCGAAGAGATCGAGCGCACCTGGGTGCTCGAATGCAGCGAGCAGTTCGCCGGCCTCGCCAACGCCACCGTCTTGTCGTGGGATTCGCTGGACGCGCTGCGGCGCGAATTCCTGCGGCGCCTCAATGCGGTGCAGAGAGACCTCCGCAGCGTGGACCAGACCAGCGACGATCTGAAGCGCGCCGACATCGGCCGCCTGGCGGGCCCCGCCATCGCCGCCAACGCACGGGTGCGCGAGTTCGTGCGCTCCGTGATGCTGAGCGGCAATGGATCGCTGGTGTTCAGCAACTCGTTTGTGGAATGGGGCGCCTCCGAGGCGTTGCGCCGCGTCCAGCCGCAGGCTCTGGTCGCATCATTCGGCATGCGGCAGAAGCTGAAGCCGTTCAGCAGCCTGGTTCTGTTTGAAGACCAGAGCCGGTCCAATCCGGTGCCCGATCAGGACGACCCGGCGGGTTCACTGGCCGACGCTGTGCTGCTCGCCGAATACGTCTACCTGGCCTCGCAGCGCGTCGCCTGCTACCCGGGCCGCACCGTCACGCTCCTATCGGCTGCCGACTGGAACCGCGTGTTGATCCTCAGCCCGCGCGCTCCCGCGTTCGCCGGCTCACCGGCAACGCCGGAGCAGCTGACCACGTTCGTCCTCGGCTGGCTCGGAGGATAGGTTAGTGGGGCGGACGCACCCCGGTCGCGCGAAGTAGGACAGACGATCGGTTTTTGTCGTCTGTCAGCCGTGGTGCTTCAGCGTAGGGCAGACCACGAAAGGCGATGGTCTGTCCTACCGTGCTCCGCGTCACCGCAACGCGTAGCCGGTCAGTAAAGCATGCGCCCAGTCCGGGCGGTTGCCTTCGGAGGCAAGCCGCGCGGCGGCGCCCCAATCGTACTCAATTGCATGAAAGCTCGCGCGCCAGCCACGGCGATCGCGGTCGAGCAGCGCGTATCGGGCATGAGGACTGCCGGTCTCGATGGCATGGGGGAAGCGGTGATCCGAGTCGGTGTATGCCGGAAGGCCAACACTTCCCGGATTGAGAACCACCGTCCCATCCTCCAACCGCACGATGCGTGGCACGTGCGTGTGGCCGCACAGGATCGCTCCCGTTCTTGCGCCGATGCGGGAGCGAATCGCCTCGCGGGACGCCAGGCTCACGCCCGTCACGGAAACGTCTTCCAGCAGGTAGTCGACGTCCCGATCCGGTGTGCCGTGGCAGAGCAGCACATCTTCCCCCACAACTGCAATCGGCTGGAGCGAGCGCAGCCACGCCTGGTGCGCGCCGTTGATCTGCTGGTGTGCCGCGCGGTCGGAGAGGCCCATCGCGCCCGGTGCGTGCTCAACCAGCTGCCGGTCGTGATTGCCGCGAATCTGCACCCAATGATGCTGGGCGAGAAGCAGATCGGCGGTGAGCGCCGCTTCGAGCGGGCCGGACAAGTGATCGCCAAGATTCACTACCAGATCCGGCGCCTGCGAATCGAGGTCCGCGAGAACGGCTTCGAGAGCCAGCAGATTCCCGTGTATGTCGGCCAGTACAGCGATCCTCATCGGTGTTTAGTGGGGCAGCCCGGCCCGGAGCCGGACCAGGGGGTCCGGCGCAGACGAGGGCGTCTGCCCCACAATAGCCTATCTACACCAATTCCGGCTCGGCCGGTTTGACGCGGATCGTGATCGACCTCTTGCCAAGGAACGGGTGCGTCGCGGTCAGACTCACCACTCCGGCGCTTTCCTTTGCCCGCACCCAGATCGCCGCTGCGCCACCCGCAGGCACCAGAGGATTCTCGCCGATAATCTCGCCCGGGCCGGTCAACGAAAGTGCGATCGCGGCCGTGGCGAACGGCCGGATGTTGCCGTATTCGTCGGTCACCATCACCACCACGCGCGTTGCATCCTGGCCGTCGCCGGCCAATTCCGCATCGTCGGCGACGACTTTGAAGTCGGCGTCTTTGCCGCTGCCCGAAAGCGTCAGCGTCTTGCGGAGCTTGCCGCCAATGTAGCCCTCAATCTTCAAATCGCCCCACGGGCTCAATGGCAGTTCGCCCAGATCCATCGTGAACGGCGGATATTTCAGGTGAGCGTAGGTGGTGCGGTCAGGATCGAGCTCCTGTTTTAACTCGCCACTCCAATAGATCTTGAGATGATCGCAATTAGACAGAATCGGTACGCGATGCACGCCACCGGCGGCCGATCTGTCCCCCTGAGACCAGAAAAAACCAGCTTCCAGCACCACTTGTTCTTCCTGGCTGCACTGGGAGGCGTAGAAATACGCGGCCGGCTTGGGGATTCGAAAAATGTCGGACACGCCGTGATAGCAGATGTGGTCGCCGGAGCCGAAGTTATGGTGTGTGTTGTAGTCGAAGGCGCACCACCCGGTGCCGCCTGAATAGCGATTGTCCGAGGCGAGCTGGTTATGCACGCGCGCGTGCCGCGTCACATGCTCCGCCACGCGTTCCACGTTGTCGGCACGCTTGGTGGAGAACATATGTCCGTTGAACTCGGTGTTCATATACAGCGGGTGGTTCGGCGGCCGCAGCGGGAAGCCGAAGTCGTTCATCGTCATGACGTCTTCCAGCAGCTCCGAGTCATACAGGTAGCGGATGCCGCCGGTCTGGCGCGCGTCGTCGAGCGAGTGAGCCAGCGCGTTGGTGCGCGTGTAGAGATCGTGATTGTCCTGGCTTTCGTTGATGCGCACGCCCCACAGGACGATGGACGGGTGATTCCAGTCGCGCCGGATCATCTCGCCCACGTTGCGCAGCGCCAGGTCCTGCCACGCCTGGTCGCCAATGTGCTGCCAGCCCGGAATCTCTTCGAGAACCAGCAGCCCGAGTTCGTCGCAAGCGTCCAGGAAAGCCGGCGACTGCGGATAGTGCGAGGTGCGGACGATGTTGCAGTGCAGCTCGCGCCGCAAAATCCAGGCATCGCGGCGCTGCACCCGGTCCGGCATAGCGCCGCCCACATAGGGAAACGTCTGGTGCCGGTTCAGGCCGATCAGCTTGACGCGTTCGCCGTTGAGCATGAAGCCGTCCGGCGTGTAACGCGCTTCGCGGAAGCCGATCCGGGTGCGATATTCGTCCTTCCCGCCGCCCGCCGTCGACAGCCGCACCACGATTGTGTACAGCTTCGGCTTTTGCAGGCTCCAAAGCTCGACGTCGGGAAGCGAGTTAAGCTGAATCTCGTGCTGGCCGGCCTCTCCGGTGACCGTCGCACTCGCCGTCTTCAGCACCTTGGCGCCGTCCAGCAGCTCCGCGGTGAGCGTGGCGGACCCGGCGATGGGGCCCTGCAGGTAGCAGCGGACGATGACCGACCGTTGTGCCGTAAGCGGCGCCACCGGCCTCGCGTAAACGTTATCGATGAAGGTCTCCGGCACCACGCGAAGCTGCGCGCCGCGGTAGATGCCGCCGAAAGTCAGGTAATCGATGTTCTCGCCAAACGGCGGAATGTCGCTCCGCTCGCGGGAGTCCAGTTCCACCGCGATCACGTTGTCGGCGCCGTACTTCAGGTGCGGCGTGATTTCGAAACTGAAGGGGGTGTAACCGCCTTTGTACTCGTCGAATCTGTGCCCGTTCACGGTTACCGTCGAAGCGGTCATCGCTCCCGCGAAATCGAGGAAGACGCGTTTACCCTTCCACTCCGGGAGCGCGCGAAAATGGCGGCGGTAGGCGGAGATAAACTGGAAGCTGCTCTCATCAAAACTGTGCCATGGCAGGCGCACGTTGGCGTGCGGCAGCGCGATCTTCTGCCACGCTGCATCATTGAAATCCGGGGCCGAACTGCCGGCTCCGGCCTTGCCGCCAAACAACCATCGGCGGTTCAGCTCATAGACGCGGCGTTGCGGATCCGGTTTCGACGCCGCGCTTTCCACCTGCGCCTCCAGGACGCTTGCCGCCGCCGTGCCGAGGATGAACATACGCCGATCGATTTGTGGTTGGTCGCTCATAAAAGTGCCGACTGCTAGCCTAGCACCAGTTAGTCCGCGTGTCTGCGCGCACGGCGCTAACCAAAGGTACAGTTGCATTTCCCGCTGACTTCAGGCACGATGAAAGGTTTTCCTCCTGGATAAATGCTAGTAAGGGTGCTCTACCACGACCATTGTTTTGACGGGGCAGCGTCGGCTGCTTTCTTCAGCCGTTTCATCGCGGGGGCAGTTCACCCGGATGCGGAATTCCGCTATACAGGCATGGCCCACAGGGCAGCCCAGAGTTTCGAACCGGAGTTGTTCGATGGCGATGAGAACGCCATCGTGGATTTCAAATACTCGAACAATCCGCGCCTCACCTGGTGGTTCGATCATCACCAAAGTGCCTTCCTCAGCCCCGAGGATGCCGAAGACTTCCGCCGCGACACGAGCGGCCGCAAGCTTTACGACCCGCGTTACAAATCCTGCACGGCGTTCATTCGGGACGTGGCCTGCCAGCGATTTGGTTTCGTCGCGCCGGACCTGAGCGAGCTGGTCGAATGGTCGCTGATCATCGACGGCGCTCAATACCCGGATGCCCGGACGGCAGTGGAACTGGGCGCTCCGGCGATGAAGTTGACGCTGGTCATCGAAGCCGCCCAAGGGTCCGGCATCGTGCAGAAGATCATCGGAAAGATGCAGCACGCCCGCCTGGAGGAGATCGTCGCCGAGCCTGAGATTCAGGCGCTTTTTCAGCCGCTGTATCAGCGCCACCTGGAGTCGATCGACATCATCCGCGGGCGGGCTGAGCAGCAGGACGGCGTGGTCTACTTCGATTTATCGGGTCACGACGTCGAAGGCTACAACAAGTTCATTCCGTACTATCTGTTCCCGGCCTCGGTGTACACGGTGTCGGTCAGTCCGTCGAGCACGCGCACCAAGATCTCGGTCGGTTCCAATCCGTGGACACCGGCGGAACCGAAACACAATCTGGCGACGATATGCGAGCGCTACGGCGGCGGCGGCCACGCTCGCGTGGGCGCGATCAGTCTCGAGCCCGGAGCTATCGAGAAGGCCCGCGCCGTCGCGGCGGAGATTGTCGAGGAACTGAAAAGCTAGCGGGCAGGTGGGATGGACGATCGGTTTTTGTCGTCTGTCGAAGCGCCAGGCTTGCCCGAATGACCGACCGCGAAAGTCGATAGTCCGTCCTACTGCGCCTCAGTCCCGCCGGCGCCGCCACGCGCCTCCGCCAAGGCCGCCGGCGTCAATCACTACTGCCACCACCAGGATCAGCGCGTTCACGCCCGCGATCTCCCGGTGCGTGTTGGTCAGCCAAGCGTAGACCAGCGTGGTGAGCGGCAGAAACAAGAAGCCCAGCGCCGGCAAAAGAATTCCGTGATAGGCCCGCTGCAGGTAGTTGCTGAACAGAAACATCAGCACCATGACAACGCGCGGAAAGGCCAGTACGAGCACCAGCAGCAGGCAGGGCATGGCTTAATATTACCGAATCGGCCCACCGGGAAGGGAAGGTGCGCGATGCGCCTTGCCCGGCGCTGCCGCCGGCTCACAGCGCGTGGCGTTGCTTACTGGTGGCCGGTGGGATTGCGAACCGGACGATGGCGCCGATCGCCTCGGTGAACCAGATCGCACCGTCCGGGCCGGCGGTGAGCCATCCCGGATATGGAGTGGCGGCGGGCGCATTTTCCGTACTCGTAGCGGTGGTGCGCGTCTGGGATCCCACCGGGTACTCGGTGATGGTGCCGTCAAGCGTGATGCGGCCAATCTGGTTGCGGACAGCGCCTTCGGTGAACCACAGCGCGCCATCGGGCCCGATGGCGAGGGCTAGCGGGTAACTAATGCCGGTAGGAATCTGAAATTCCACGATGTTTCCACTGGCGTCGCACCTGCCGATCTTGTTCCCCGCCCACTCGGTGAACCAGAGCCCGTTATCCGGCCCCTTGAGGATAGCCGAGGGCGCTGAGCCAGGCGTTGGCACGGCGAATTCGGTGACCACTCCTTGCGGCGTAATCTGTGCGATATTGCTGGCGGCCGATTCCGTAAACCAGAGGTTGCCGTCGGGTCCGGTTACGATGTTGTATGCACCGGCCGGCTGGGTGGGTATTGCATACTCGGCAAACGCTCCGGCCGTGGTGACGCGCCCGATGTTGTTGACGCCCGCCTCGGTAAACCAGAGCGCGCCATCGGGGCCGGTGGTGATCCCGAGGGGAAATGCCGCCGGTGTGGGCACGGCGAATTCGGTGACCGCTCCAGCCGTGGTGATGCGCCCGATGTTGTTGGCATGATACTCGGTGAACCAGAGCGCGCCATCGGGGCCGGTGGTGATCGAGTACGGGTAACTGGCGGTCGAGATCACGGCGTATTCGGTGATGGCCCCGCTGGTTGAAATGCGTCCGATCTTATTATTGTTATATTCGGTGAACCAGAGGGCGCCGTCCGGGCCGGAAGTGATCGTTTTTGGCTGGCTGTAACTTGCGGGCAGGGAGTAGGCGGTGAAGGTCTGCGCGGACACGATTGCAGTTGCGCCCAGCCAGAGCGCTGCCGCTCCCAGCCCTCTTCCGATACCGAATGTGCGTCGACTCATTTGCCTGCCCCTGTTGGTTCCGGCATGATAATGCCGGGCTCTCCCCTCAATAGTAGCGCAGGTGTGCGTGCCGGCAAGTGTGAACGCTGCGCCCGCTGTTGCGATTTTGGCAACGGCGCGGGCCCGGGGCTCACGCGGCGAAGACCGGCGTGGGGCAGACGCCCAGGTCTGCGCGGGACGCCCTCGTCCCGCTCTGGCGCGAAGGATCAGGTAGCTCGGAGAACAAAGATAGGCCGACGAGGGCGTCGGCCGCAGACCTTGGGGTCCGCCCCACGTCTCCCGGTTAGCGGGCCTGCGCTACCATCGTGGACAGGATGGATTGCGCCGGGGTGCGGGGGTGAAGAAGCGGGGCCAGCCGGAGCCAGGTGTGGCGCCTGGCGTGAGCGCGCATCGCGTGGTCATCATCGGTGGCGGGTTCGCCGGGCTCTACGCGGCCAAACGCCTCGGGAAGGCTCCGGTGGCGCTTACCGTGATCGACCGCCGCAACTTTCATCTTTTCCAACCGCTTCTCTACCAGGTGGCCACCGGCGGCCTGTCGCCGGGTGAGATTGCATCACCGCTGCGCGTAGTGTTGCGCGGCCACCGGAACACGGAAGTGCTGCTTGCCGAGGCGGTGGATTTCGATGTCGCCAGCCGCCGCGTGATTCTCGCCGACGGGGAGCTGCCCTACGACGACCTGGTGATCGCCACCGGCGCCACCCACTTCTATTTCGGCCACGACGAATGGGAGCCGCTGGCGCCCGGCCTGAAGACAATCGAAGACGCTACCGAAATTCGCCGTCGCATCCTGCTGGCCTTTGAAGAGGCGGAACGCGAGCCGGATCTCGCGCGGCGCCACGCGTGGCTTACCTTCGTGATCGTCGGTGGCGGCCCGACCGGTGTTGAGCTCGCCGGGGCGCTGGGCGAAATCGCCAACGACACGCTGCGCGGCGATTTCTATCACATCAACCCGGCTGAATCCCGGATACTCCTGGTGGAGGGAGAGGACCGTGTACTGCCTTCTTTCGCGCCGGACCTTTCGCGCAAGGCCGAGCGTCATCTCATCGCCCTTGGCGTGCGGCCGCGCATGGGCGCGCGCGTCACCAACGTCGACGCCGCGGGAGTCACGGTAGAGGCCGGCGGGCAAACCGAGCACATTCCCGCCCGCACTGTGCTCTGGGCGGCGGGCGTGCGCGCTTCCAGCCTGGGGCGGAAGCTGGCGGAACGCGCCGGCGCCCCGCTGGACCGCGCAGGGAGAGTGCTGGTTGAGCCCGATCTGAGCATCCCCGGCCATCCGGAGATTCACGTCCTCGGCGACCTGGCGAGCGTCACCCAGGATGGTAAACCGCTGCCCGGCGTGGCGCCAGTGGCCATGCAGCAAGGCCGCTATGTCGCCGATCTGCTCGTGAAGAAGCTGCGGGGCCAAGCCGTGCCTCCGTTTCGCTATTTCGACAAAGGCAACCTGGCCACGATCGGCAGAAACCGTGCGGTGGCGCAATTCGGCAGGCTGCACGTGTCCGGTTTTCCGGCGTGGTTTCTGTGGGTGTTCGTGCATTTGATGTACCTGGTGGAATTCGAAAACCGCCTGCTGGTCTTCGTCGAGTGGGTGTACAACTATATCACCCGCAACCGTGGCGCGCGGTTGATCACGAATAGCCAGGATTGAGGGCGGGGCTGGTCTGCCAAACCGGTGCGGTCGCACGGCACAAGAGTCCCGCATGAGGACGCATGAGGCCAGCCCGGCAGGGCGACAGAAAGTAGCCCAGTGTGTGAACACTGGGACCAGCCGTGAGACCAACCCAGCCCCGGGACGGGGCGACAGAGCGGACGTCCGTTCTGACCGTTCGCTTCCGCCCCGTTCCGGGGCTGGATGATTCGATGCCAAATTCCCAGTGCTCACGCACTGGGCTACTTTCTGTCGCCCCTGCCGGGGCTCACTTCAACCCTGCCGGCCGCGAGGGCCGGTCATTCGCTGATAATCAGCGAATGACCCGAGAGCCGGTACGCGGTGTGCCGCTCGCGTAAACTGAAGGTATGTTCTTCCGTAAGAAATCACCGGTGCCGCAGGTGGGAATGCGTGCGCCGGAGTTCCGTCTGGGGCGCTTGGGGGGCGGGGAAGCGGCGCTGGCGGATCTGCTGGCCGAGGGGCCGGCGCTACTGGCGTTCTTCAAAGTGTCTTGTCCGGTGTGTCAGATGACGTTGCCGTTCCTCGAACGCATCCACGCGGCCGGTGGTCTGCACATTTACGGCATTTCGCAGAATGATGCGGGGGAGACACGCGAGTTCGCCCACGATTACGGCTTGCGGTTTCCCATACTGCTGGATTCGGAAGGCGATCGTTTTCCGGCCAGCAATGCGTACGGGATCTCGCACGTCCCCACCACGTTCCTGGTCGAGCCCGATGGCATGGTGGGGCGGGTGATTGAGGGATGGGTCAAACAGGACATTCTCTGGGTAGGCGCGAGAGCCGGCGTGAACCCGATCGGCGCGGACGACCAGGTGCCGGAATGGAAGGCCGGTTGAGGCTCGCGCAACTAGGCTCCCGTGCGGAGCCACGGTACAATAAACTCAGACTTCATGTCCACCAAGATCGACATCCTGGGCACCGCCGCGGCCATTGCCAAAGGCATGAGCGTGACGTTCAAGGAGATGCTGTCGCCCACCGTCACCGAATACTATCCCGATGAGCCGGCGAAGTTTGAGGAGCGGTTCCGCGGCGTGCACGTGCTGCAGCGCGACGTCAACGGCATGGAAAAATGTGTGGCGTGCTTTTTGTGCGCCGCCGCGTGCCCTTCCAACTGCATCTACATCGAAGCCGCGGAAAACACGCAACAGACCCGCATTTCCGGCGGCGAGCGCTACGCCAAGGTCTATAACATCGACTACAACCGCTGCATCTTCTGCGGCTATTGCGTGGAAGCCTGCCCGACCGACGCCATCACCCACGGCCACGGTTTTGAGGCGGCGAGCTACAACACCTCGACCCTGATCAAACGCAAGGAAGACATGCTGGCGCCGGTTCCGCCCGGAGCCCGGCCGCCGGTGGTGGAGGCGGACTCGCCCGAGGCGCACTAAGCGCGTCCGGCCCCGCGTGTGCTCCATGTTTCGGACAGCTGATGGCAGAGCACGAGCTGGAACATCACCGCAGACGGTAGGGCCCGAGGTAGGACAGACGATCGGTTTGTGTCGTCTGTCAAGCTGGTGCATCAGCGACGCTGACAGACGACACAAACCGATCGTCTGTCCTACCCGAGCTACATCAAACCGCTCGACCGGGCACCCTTCAGCGCTTCAATAGCTACGCCGCGCGCTCCGGCGGTGTCGCCGTTGGGCATGATGTAAATCGGAATGCCCGCCTGCTCTTCCCGCTGCGGCGGCATGCCGGCGCGGATTTCTTCGATGAACCAGTGCTGGAACTCCTCCCTGGTTTCCAGGGCGCCGCCGCCTACGATGAAGGCGTCCGGGTCGAACGTGTTCACCATCTCATCGAAGAAGAGCCCCATGGCGTGGGCCTGAACGCCGAAGATCTCCTTGCACATCGGGTCGCCGTTCTCGGCCAGGCCGCGCACCAGTTTGGCGGCATTGTGGAGGTTGCCCATTTCGCCGAGTTTGTGGCCCGGGTACCGCGGCAGAAAGAACGGAAGAAAGGATCTCTCGATCGCCGAGAGCGAGCACACCGACTCCAGGCATCCCGTGCGTCCACAATTGCAGCCCGGCTTCAGGCCGGCGATGGCGCCGATGCTCTGGTACGGAAGCAGCACGTGACCCAGCTCTCCGCCAAATCCAACTTTGCCTTTTACGACATTGCCCTCGATGATGATGCCGCCGCCCAGGCCGGTCCCGATTACAACCGTCAGCGTGGTTTCCCGGCTGCTGCCGCCGAAGATGTTGAAGTGCCCCCACAGCGCTCCGGCATTCCCATCGTTCAAATAGGTCACGGGCATGCCGAGCTTCTTCTCCAGGCCGGCGCGGATATCGAAGCCGGCCCAGTTCGCATGCACAAAGTTGGTCGAGCCCCGAGCACTGAGCACGCCCTCGGCATTGGCCGGGCCGGGAGTGTCGAGACCGGCGGCCACCACATCCGCCAGCTTTACGCCTGCCTTCTCGACGGCGATCTTGAGGCCGTCCTCAATCTGTTGCAGGCAGATATCCGGCCCCTGTTTCGCCAGGGCGGGATGCTCGCACAGCCCCTCGATGAGGAACTGCTCTTGCCCATTCACCAAGGTATAGTTGATGGCAGTTCCGCCAAGATCAATTCCGGCAACTATTGGCACGCTGTTTCCCCCCGTTCCGTGTTGGATGCCTGAACGTTCCACATTAGCAGGATTGCCGGCGCCAATTCGCCCGCTTCTATCGGCGTTCCTCGGGCACGGCTGTATTGGTCAAACCCTCCACCGCGGCCCACCGGCGGCGGAGGGGCATCAGTTCTTCCTCGCCCAGTTTCTCGCCGCAGCCCTCGACAATCCGGACGCCCAGGGCGTGAAGCGCCCGGCGGATCGATGGGCTTGGGGTGGTCGTCGCAATATCCGCAAGCGCCCGCAGCAGCCGGAGGCTCACCGCGATATCCGCCTTTGCATACGCGCGGATCTGTTCAAAAGCCGAGGTCAGCAACTGGTCGAAATCGCTCCAGGGGATGCCGACGCGAAAGACGCCCGGCGGATCGTACAGCAAGCCTTCCGGCGGCTCCTTGGAAGCGAAGCGGATCATAATCCGGCTGAGTTGATCTACGCAGCTGATGGCCGTGGTGGGATCGTTGACAGCCGGTGAGATCGCCTTCAGCGCGATGTCTACAATCTGCAGAATGCCGAACTCTATATCCTGCTGTAAGGTTCTGGAGGGTCCGAGATCGAAGGCCCGGCGAAGTTCATGGACCGCATCGGGCGTGAGCCGGTCTCCCTTATGAGCAAGCAGCAGGGGCGTTCCGGCTGGAACGAAGAGTCCGACACGCCGTACCACCTGGAGCTTCACGCGATAAGTCTTTGCCAGCGATACAAGCAGCCTGGTATCGACGAAGCGGATATAGCCGGAGGTTTCGCTCAGCACGGGTACGTCCCACCCGTATTGCGGCGGCGGCCCTGGATCGGCCCGGACGCCGTCCCGGCGAGGCCACGGCATCATCTGATCGATTACCGCTTCTGTTTCGGCAGCGATCCGGTCCACGATGTGGCTGACGCTGATGGCGTGTGAAATGTGTTGAATGAAGAAGAGCAGCCAGCCGACGCAAACCAGGGCCAGCAGCATCGCACCCACCACGGTAGCGACCGGGGCGAAGGGCTGCGGCAGAGAGCGGGCCGAGGGAAGCGCCGCCATGCAATAGCAGAATGTTCCCAGAAAAACACCGAGCGTCCACTGGGTGACGCGATCTCTGGCAAAACTCACGATGATGCGCGGCGAAAACTGCATGGACGCCAGGGTCAGCGTCATGAGCAGGATGGCGAAGACAATCGAAACCACCGTCATGATCGAGGCGGCGATGCCCGCCAGAATCACCTGGGCAACCTGGGGGTCCTGGTGCGATGGAAAGAGGACGGGGGGCATCCAAGTGTTGAAAACCGGCAGGGTCTCCTCTAGCCAGGAGAGGACCGCGCCGAGGCAGCCGAGGGTCAAGGCAATGGCCAGCGGGCGAACCAGGAAACCGCCGCGCAGATTGTACATGCCGCGGCGAATCAACAATGGCAGGCGCGTCGTCACGATGTTATCTGATCAAGTGTAGCCAAACTTGGCTGGTGGCAGTAAGTGACGGCACCAGCGAACTACCGCTCAGCGCTGCAAGCGCCAGGGAATAAACCGGGAATGGACGTTCGCGAGAATTTGCATTTCAATCGAGCGGGGATCGGCTCACTGGTATGAATTAGCACTTATTCTTGGTTTTTACCGGCATTATTTTTCTTGTGGCCTGTAATGAATTGAAGGATCAGATCACAAGATATTGAGGTTGAAAAGTATGCCTTCGCAAAATAGAGTTAGCTTGCCTGGAAGTAATCGAGAGCCAGTTGCAAGTGTTTCGGCACCGGTTCCGGTCGACCCGCATGAACCAGTCCAGGTAACTGTAGTGCTGCGGCGCAGGGCCCACAGCCAGTTACCGGCGGCTGAGGAGTTCGGGTTTCGGGATGCCCAAACCGTAAACTACCACTCGCGTGAAGATTTCGCCGCGATCCACGGCGCGGCCCCGTCGGACATCGCGTTGATCGAGGCTTTTGCGCACGATTACAGTCTGACCGTAGCCGAACGAAGCGCCGCCAGGCGGTCCGTGGTGCTGACGGGAACCGCTGAGAACATGCAAAAGGCCTTCGGGACTTCCCTGGCGCACTACGACGCGCCGGCCGGACGCTACCGGGGCCGCACCGGTTCCATCACGCTCCCTTCCAATTTGCAGGGCGTAGTGACCGCAGTGCTCGGACTGGATAACCGTCCCGCCGCCAAACCGCACTTGCGGATGGCACAGGCGGCAGCGGCGCCCGCCGGTCTTTCTCCCACGCTGGTCGCGCAGTTGTACAACTTCCCGGCGGGCGCGCGCGGGGCGGGCGAGACCATCGGGATCATCGAGTTGGGAGGCGGGTACAAGGCTTCCGACCTTAATACATACTTCTCCGGCCTCGGTATCAAGGCGCCCGCGGTCTCAGCGGTTGCCGTGGACGGCGGCGCCAATAAGCCGGGTGTGGACAAGAATTCCGATGGCGAAGTGATGCTCGATATCGAAGTTGCCGGCGCTGTGGCGCCAGGCGCGCGCATCGTAGTGTATTTCGCGCCAAACACCGATCAGGGATTCCACGATGCCATTACGACGGCCGTCCACGACACGGCGAACAAACCGTCGGTGATTTCGATCAGTTGGGGCGGCCCCGAGGACTCCTGGACCCAGCAGGCCAGAGACGCCATGTTGGCGGCCTGCACGGATGCCGCCGGGGTGGGTGTCACGGTAACCGCCGCCGCCGGCGATGACGGCGCTACCGATGGGGTTGCGGACAACAAGCTGCATGTGGATTTGCCGGCATGTCTGCCGCCCGTGCTGGCCTGCGGCGGTACGCGGCTCGACGCCAGCCATGGGACGATTACCAGCGAAACGGTCTGGAATGAACTGGCCAACAAGGAGGGAGCGACCGGCGGCGGCGTCAGCCGGATCTTCCCGATTCCCAGCTATCAAGCCTCGGCGGGCGTGCCGGTGCATCCGGAAACCAAGTTCGCCGGGCGCGGCGTTCCCGATGTCTCCGGCGACGCCGATCCAGTCACAGGCTATCAGGTGCGCGTCGATGGAAAGAACATGGTGATCGGCGGAACCAGCGCTGTCGCGCCGCTCTGGGCCGGTCTGATTGCGCTCCTCAACCAGCAACTCGGCAAGCCAGTGGGATTCGTGCAGCCCGCTTTGTACCGGATCGGGGAATCGGCGTTTCGGGACATTGCAACCGGCAACAATGGCGGCTATCAGGCTTCGCTCAACTGGGACGCATGTACCGGACTGGGAAGCCCCAACGGCGCCGCATTGCTGAGGGCCCTGCAGGGCGCGGCCACGATGACGGCGTAAGTGCTTTGCCCTCCCTACCACCCCGCCAGCTTCCTGGCTGTCCGGAAAACGTCCAGCAGCATTTTTTCCGTCAGCTTGCCGGTGGAGGTGTTCTGCTGGCTCGGGTGGTAGGAGCTCACCAGGATGGGCAGCCCTGCGGCGATGCGGAATTGACGGTTGTGGCCGAATACGAAAGCGGAGCGGCTGGAAATGACGCCGTGCGCTTTGAGCAGGTCGAGGTAGTTATCGAACGAGATCCTGCCCAGCGCCACCACGACCTTTAGTTCCCCGAGTAGTTCCAGCTCGCGTTCCAGATACGGCCGGCAGTTGCGAATCTCCTCCGGCGTGGGTTTGTTGCCGGGTGGCGCGCAACGCGCCGAGGCCGTGATATAGACGCCACGCAGTTGCTGGCCGTCGTCGCGCGAAACGCTGGCCGGCTGGGATGCGAAACCGGTCTGGTACAGGGCGCGATAAAGCCAGTCGCCGGAGCGGTCGCCGGTGAACATACGGCCCGTGCGATTGGCGCCGTGGGCGGCGGGGGCCAGCCCCAGGATGAGGATGCGCGCTGCCGGATCCCCAAACGCGGGTACAGGCTTACCCCAGTATGTCTGATCGAGATAGGCCCGCCGTTTTACTTCCGCGATGTGGGCGCAGTGCGCCCGCAATCGAGGGCAACGATGACAGCGCACGATTTCAGTTTGCAAAAGGTCGAGCATAACCGGGTGTCTTCGGGCGGCGTCTAAAGAAATAGGGCATTGGCGTCGAAAATTAGGTGAGGGTTTTTCTGACCGATGGTGGAGCCCACGCAAAAACGCTTGACGAACCCCAGGCCAACAGCGGACAATCAGTGTGTCCGGTTGCTCCGGCCGGATAACTCGCTGCTCTGCTCTGGCGTACTCTCTTCCTGTCCTTTCGCGCGCGGTTCTGAAATGAAACGGGCTTATTCATATCCATATAGCCGGATGATCCAAGCCGCATTTCTATTGTGCTTGATTTCCGGCCTGAGTTTCGCCACCGCAACCTCTACCACCACCACGGCTCCGGCAAAGCGCCGGGCGCCGGCGCATCATTCCGCAGCAACGTCACAGCCGGCCAGCGTGCGGCGTGCAATTCCGCGTCGGGCCGCCAGCCCGGCGGCGGCGCACTTCGTCACCCCCGGCTCGGGCGAGCCCGTAATCGCCGGCGGCCCTTGGGATAGGCCGACTTTCGCGGATTCCACCGAGGGTGACCGGGTGGATGGGGAGGATCTGACGGTCCGCCGTGCGGCGGTCGAGGCGCTGGGCTCGTATAACGGCTCGGTGGTGGCGGTGGATGCGACCTCCGGCCGTATCCTCACCATGGTGAACCAGCGGATCGCGCTCGGCGAGGGCTTCCAGCCGTGCTCCACCATCAAGGTCGCAGTGGCGCTGGCGGGATTGAGCGAAAAGGTCATCCAGCCCGGGGCCAAGTACCGGCTCGGCGGCATGCGGATGGACCTGACCTTCGCGCTGGCCCATTCCAATAACTACTATTTCGCTACGCTGGGCCAGAAGCTGGGCTTTGAGAAAGTGACTTACTACGCGCACCAGTTTGGCTATGGCGAAAGGGCCGGGTTGAACATCCCGGGCGAACAGCCCGGGTACTTTCCAGCGGCGGCGCCCAGGAACGGCGGCGTGGGAATGCTGACCAGTTTTGGCGAGGAAATCCGGCAGACGCCGCTGCAATTGGCCGCTCTGATGGCGGCGGTCTCCAATGGCGGCACGCTGTATTATTTGCAGTATCCGCAGTCGGCGGCCGAAGTGCGCAGCTTTATGCCGCGGGTGAAGCGCCGCTTGGACATTGCCTCGCTGATTCCCATGATTAAACCGGGGATGCGCGGAGCGGTGGAATTCGGTACCGCGCACCGGGCCAGGGAAGACGGCCCGATCGCCGGCAAGACCGGCACGTGCAGCGAGACCCACACGCACCTTGGCTGGTTTGGCTCGTTCAATGATATGGGTGGAAAAAAGCTGGTAGTCGTGGTGCTGCTCACCGGCGGCCGCCCCGCCATCGGCCCGCTCGCCGCTGGCATCGCCGGCGATGTCTACAAGCTTCTGGGCGAGGCGAACTACTTCGCAGGGGAATTCCCGCTCACACCGGCGAATCTGGTGTCGAGCCAAATCTGCTGTTCGCGTTAGGCCGGCGATCGAGTCCCGCCTGCCGCCGGCAGGGCACAGGCCGGTGACAGGCGCTTACCGGTAAACCAGCCACGTGCCGGTCAGCATCAAGCCAAGCAGGATGCCCGCTTCGATCAGCAGCCGCCAGCCCTTGGATCCGAGCGCCACGGCGCCGGCTGGCCAGTCGTGTTTCAACGCAACCCGCATAGATCAAGAACCACCTTTCTCGTAGGGGCCGGGCACACCCGGCCCGGCTGACACACGGCGCCGCTGCCCCAGCTCATGCACCGCTCTCCAACCGCAGGCCGCGGAACTGTGGGATGAGCGCAAACGGGCGAGCCAGCGCCGCGATCGGTTCGCCGGCCTGGCGCACATTGCTCTCGGCGAATTCCGCCGGTGCGCCGGAGGCCAGCCGCAAGTAGCCGATGCGCGCCGGGTCGATGCGCATCAGGCGGCAGCAGGTGGCATCCACCGCCACCGGGTCCGTGCCCGCCACCAACACGCCCATCGGCTTGGGAACGCCCTGAATGGGGCCGTTGCCTTCCATGCCGACCACGCCGTCCACCAGCGCAAACTGCCGCGGAAACACGCTGTGCAAATCGGCGATCGATTCGTGGATGCCGGCCCAATGGAGCACGTTCTTCGGCCATCCGTAAACGCCGCCGGGCACCACGCCGAAAAGGTTTTTCATCGAGAGCGTGGCGCCGGTCCAGTGATGCGTCTTCATTTTGGGCATGGACACCACCAGTGCAGCCCCCAGCATGGTGTTGGGCAGATATACCCGCTTGAGCCGGGAGAAGCGCTGCGGCAGGTCGACCAGCGTGACTTCATCCACGTTGAGGTCGACGAAGCGGTCTTCGAAGTCCGGAATCGTTTGGAAATAGCCGGCGGCTTCCGCCAGGTCCAGGGTATTGCGGCGATGTCCGGGCCCTTCGGCAATGGTCACCCGGGAAGCGCCCAAGGCAAGAAACGCTTCGCAGGCCGCATGAACCAGCAGAGGGTGTGTATTGATTGCACTTTCCGGCTCGAACTCGACCAGGTTTGGCTTGATCACTACCGGGCGGCCGCGGACGGCCAGGCGGTGTGAGGCGACCAGGCGGCGCACGATATCGTAGAGGCGCTGGTCATAGGCCTCAGCGCGAACGATCGTCGTCTCCGACTGCGTGGTGCGGACCGGCCTGGCACAGCTGGCTGCCAGCAGAGCCGCCGCCGAACCTGCCATCCAATCGCGCCTTGTGATCGCTTCGCCCATCGCTCAAATCCAGAACGCGCTCTTGCCACCCAGAGCTCCATCCGCCAGGATGCTGGTAGCAACCTCCGGCACTGTGCGGTACGTGATGCCGGCTGGCGGTGTGTAGCCCCCGGGCATGCGGCCGTGGGCCGCCAGTCCCAGGCGCAGCCAGTTTAAGGCGTCGGCCGAACGGCACTCATCGAGAAATCGCACGGCCAGGTCCAAAGATTGGTCCGTTTCCCGCCCGCGGCAGCCTCGCAAGGCAGCGAGCGCCATTCCCGTGGTCTCCGGGTACGCAGCCGATTCGTATCCCAAGGCCCTCACCGACCCGTGGTTCCAGCCTCCACCCTTGCACATGCGGTTGATCAGGAACCGCCGGCCCGCCTCGATCCGCGATGCCAGGCCGGGCGCGGGATGCAACCGGTTCTCGCGATCGAGAGCCAGAATTGCCAGGGAGGTGGGACTCACCCACGCAGCACTGCCCGTCACCCAGGGCCAACCCGGAGCCTGCGTTTCAGTCGCAGCCTGGCTTCCCATCAGCCACTGCCGCACTCGGTACACGGTGGTCGACTCCAGTCCGGTGGTTGCCGATAGCCAGGCGGTAGCGCGCTGGTGGCGTTTCACTCCCAGGCGCTCGGCAGGCAGCAGTACGGCCAACGAGGTGACCCAGCAACTCTCTCCCACGCCGGGACGCGCTTGCCACCCTCCGTCGTCCCGCTGCCCCGCACGAATCCACACGAGGCCGCGCTCGGCCGTTGCCCATTCGCCGGCCGCCGCCAGCGCCAGCACCGCATAGACCGTCGGCTCGGTCCAGGAGCCGCCACGGCGGTACGGCCATCCCCCGTCAGGGTTTTGCTGTTCGAGCAGTTTGGCTGTCGTCATCACTTGCGCCTCCGGACGGCGCGCACCGCGGGCAAGGCCGCTGCGCCGCTCTCAGCGCGCAGGCCCGCGCCCGCGCCGGCGAGCCAGGAGCATAACCAGCGTTATGCCTGCCCCGAGCCAGAGCGCCCCGAGTATCGGCACGTTCATGTGTCCTCCTTTTTTCCGGCCGCCGCCGGGACCGTTCGAAAGACAGAACGGCCGGGGTTGCGCGGATCAGCCCTAGCGGGAACGCCGCGCTCGCCGCCGCCGTACAAACAGGAAGATTGCTCCTCCAGCGACCAGCCAAAGCAAACCTTGTAAGAAATTTTCCCCCATCGTCAAAATCCTCCTTTTCGTTTAGTGCACGTTCTTCATCATCGGGAACAGATACTTGAAAACCTGCAGCAGCGCCGGACCGGCCGCCACAATCAACATCGACGGCAGGATGCAGAAGAAGATCGGAAAGACCAGCTTCACACCTACTTTACCGGCACGCTCTTCGGCTTCCTGGCGGCGGCGGGTGCGCATGAAATCCGAGTGATTGCGCAGGCTCTCGCCCATGCTGGTGCCGAACCGGTCATTCTGAATCAAGATGGCAACCAGCTTGCGAATTTCCGGCTCGCCCGTCCGCTCGGCGAAATTCCGTAAAGCGTCGGCGCGCCGCTTGCCCGCGCGCATTTCCAAAGTAACCAGGGAAATCTCCTCGCTCAATTGCGGATGAGCGACGTTGAGCTCGCGCGCGACGTGCTGGATCGCCTGGTCGAGGCCTAGCCCGGCTTCCACCGACACCACCAGCATGTCGAGCATGTCCGGCAGCGAAAGCCGCAGAATTTCCTGGCGTTTCTTCACCTTCTTTTCCAGGAAAAACTTCGGCAGAATCCATCCTGCCATCGCCCCGGAACAAAGCAGCGCCACTTTCATCATCGGGGTGGATGGCATCTTGGCCAGCATCACGAATGACAGCGTCAGCATGGCCAAGGTGGTGATGATCCTCAAACCGTAGAATACCGGGGCGGCGGTTTCTGAGCGGAATCCAGCGCGAATCAGATCCGCTTTGAGCGTGGCCACATCCTGATCCGACGAGGGCATCCGCGAACCGATGTTCTGCAGGAACGTAACCACCGTATTGGGGCGGGGCGCTTCGGCGATTTCGCCGGCCACGCGCGGGCCGTCCAGGATGACCGGATTGCCGAGCTGCCGCAGAAACTTGTTCGGCTTGTGGAACAGGCGGTAACCGGCCCATCCCATCAACAGCATGAGCATCAGAAACGTGGAAACCGCCAAAAAAATAGGATGCATATCAAACCTTGATGTTGATGATCTTCTTGATGAAGAAATTGCCTAAGAGTTGGGCCACGATGGCGGCGGCGATGAGCCACTTGCCGTCGGAGTCTTTGGCCATGCCTTGCAGGTATCCGGGCGCCACCAGCAGCATTCCGCCCATGGTGGCGATGGGCAGCACCGTCAGAATCGTGGCCGTGAGCCGGCCGTGCGCGCTGGCCGCCTTGACCTGCCCCTTGAGCCGAAACCGCTCGCGGATGACATAGGCCAGCCGCGTCAGGATCTCGGCCAGATTGCCTCCGGTCTGCTTTTGCAGCAGCACCGAGGAGGTGAAGAACCGTACGTCCAGCAACGGAACGCGCTCGGTAAAGTTGCGCAGAGCCGCTTCGAGCGACGCACCCAGGTTCTGTTCATTGAACAGCGTGCGGAACTCCTGGCCCAGCGGGTCCGCGATTTCCTCACCCACCATTTGCAGGCTTATCGTGAAGGCGTGGCCCGCTCGCATGGAGCGCGACAGGAAATCGAGCGACTCGGGGAATTGCTCCTCCAGCGTGTCCATACGCTTCTTGCGTTTCTTCCGCACGTAAAAGTACGGCAGGAAGCCGGCCACTGCCGCCCCGGCGATGGCCGTCACGAAGCGGTTGCCCAGGAATCCGAGTACAGCCCCAAGCCCCAGACCGGGAATGCAGAGCAGACCCATCGCCGCCAACAGGTGCGTCGCCGACCAGCCCAAGCCGGCCTGTTGAATCTGCTTCTGCGCGTGGCGGGCGAACGTGAATGCCTTGATGCGCGCCATCAGCCCGTCCGGCCTGTCGATATCCATCTCGCGCAAGAGGTTGCTGATCGCCGTCACCGGCTCACCGGCTGCGGTGTGCAGCATGTCGATTACTTGCTTCTTGCGGCGCGCCTCGACGTACTTGAAGCCGACGCTGGCCGCGGCCAGTACTAGCCCGAAGATCAGCACGAAGGCTGCGATCAGCATCGCGGTCATTTAGTTAATCTCCACCACGGTTTGGAACATCTGCTGTGGCAGGGTGATGCCGCACGCCTTGAGGCGGTCGTAGAACTTGGGCCGGATCCCGGTCGCCCGGAACCGCCCCAGCACCTTGCCGTTTTCGCTGATGCCCGTCTTTTCGAACAGGAAGATGTCTTGCAGGGTGATGATGTCCTGCTCCATGCCCACAACCTCGGTGATGTGGGTAATCCGCCGCGTGCCGTCGCTGAAACGCGAAACCTGCACGAACACGTTGACGGCCGAAGAAATCTGCTGCCGGACCGAACGGATGCCCATGTTGGCGTTCGCCATGCCCACCATCACCTCCAGGCGTCCCAGGGCGTCGCGGGGCGTGTTGGCGTGGATGGTAGTGAGCGACCCGTCGTGGCCCGTGTTCATCGCCTGCAACATGTCCAGCGCTTCTTCCGCGCGGACCTCGCCCACGATGATTCGGTCGGGCCGCATACGGAGGGCATTGATCACCAGTTGCCGGATATGAATAGCGCCCACTCCTTCGACGTTGGCCGGGCGCGTCTCCATGCGTGCCACGTGGGTTTGCTGCAGCCGCAATTCGGCCGCGTCCTCAATCGTCACGATACGCTCGTCCTCGGGAATGTAGCTGGAGAGCGCGTTGAGCAGCGTCGTCTTACCGGCGCCGGTTCCGCCGCTGATCAGAATGTTGAGCCGGGCCTTCACGCATGCCTTCAGCAGATCCAGCATGCCTTCGGTCAGCGCCAGTTTGGCCACCAGGTCCTCGCCTTTCATCCCGTGGCGGCCGAATCGCCGGATGGAAAGCAGCGCGCCGTCCACCGCTACCGGCGGAATGGCCGCATTGACGCGTGAGCCGTCGGGCAGACGCGCATCTACCAGCGGCGAACTCTCGTCGACGCGGCGCCCCACCCGCGACACCACTTTTTCGATGATCCGCAACAGGTGCGCGTCGTCCTTGAATTCGACCGGCGTGCGATACAGCTTGCCGGCCCGTTCTACGTACACCAGCTTGGGCGTCGTCACCAAAATGTCGCTAATCGTCGGGTCCTGCAGCAGCGGCTCCAACGGACCCAGCCCGAACACTTCGTCGAGAATCTCTTCGATGACCCGGTCCTTTTCCACCAGGCTGAGTGGCGTTTTCTCTTCGTCCACCAGTTTGGCTACCGCCACCCGGATCTCAGCCCGCACCCGATCGCCCGCCATCGAGGACAAAGCCTCCAGGTTGATGCGGTCGAGCAGTTTGCGGTGCAGTGTGAACTTCAGCTCCTGGTACTCGGGAGTGTAGCCCTCGCGCGTGAACAGCCGGTTCACCCACCCGGCTTCTTTATCTCCCTGTCTTGCCGGCGAATCCATCAAAGCGGCCATTGCAGTTCCTTCCTTTATCGATCGAACAGCCCGAAGCGTTTCTTGCCCGTCTTGTCTTCCTCAATGTTGGCCAGCTTCAGGGCCAGCTTTGAAATCTGCTTACCAAGCTCCGCTGTGCGGTTCAGCATTCGTCCCTCCGCGTATGTCTCGTACAGTTCCGGGTAGTCGTTAGGGACCATGAAAAAAATCGGCAGCCCCAGCATCTTTTCCAGCTCGCTGGCCGTGATATCCAGCCGTTTCGGCGCGCGATTCAGGATCAGCTTGATCTTGTGTTTGCCGAATCCGCTGTCGAGCAGCGTCTGCGCAATCTGCTTCGATTGGTGCAGCGCCGGCACCTCGAGCGTGGTCACCAGGCAGGCTTCGTCGCACTCCTCCAGCGCCGCCATGCAGATCGGGCTCAAACTCCGTCCCAGGTCCACCAGCGTCCAGTCGTAGTGCGGCTTGGCGAAGGCCAGCACGTGGCGCACCTGTTCCTCGGTGGGCCGCATCTTGGAGGCCAAAGCCAGGGGCGACGCCACGATTTCCACCCCGGGGATGCCGTTCGACACCAGCGCCTTCCAGTAGTGAATGTCCAGCCGGTGCAGGTTGGTGACGGCGTCCAGAATCGAGTACACCGAGTTCGTCTTGGTGATGAACCCCACCATGCCGGCGTCCAGATCCAGGTCCGCCAGCAGCACCTTCTGGTTCTGCCGGCCCAGTTCCGCCGCCACGTGGCAGATTACCGTCGTGGCGCCGCAGCCGCCCTTCGCCGAGAAAAAGGCAAAAGCCTTGCCCGCCCCTTTGGTGCCGCCGTCGCGCCGCCGGCTGCGCTCCGCTGAGCGGCGCTCGAGTGCTTTGCGCAACGGCTCACGCAGTGGCGGGTATAAATATTCGTTGATTCCCGCCCGCAACGACGACAGGATGGCGTCTGAATCGGCCGACGTGTTGAGCGCGATGATCATCGGGTCGCCGGTCGCGGCCCGGATCGACGAAACCAGACCCTCGAGTGGCTCTTTCCACCCGCTGATGTCCACCAGAACCACGTCCGGACGCATTCGTTCCAGACGATCGAGAAAATTGCTGACGTCGCCTACGTCCTGGTGCTCCACGATGACGCGGAACGGCAGCTCACCCAGGCAGGCTTGTGTTTGTTCCCACAGTTCGCGGTTCTCGATCGCCAGACCGATGGTCAGAGGATACATGGTGTTGCTTCCCGGGGTCTCCCGCTTACTGCTTGACCGCGGCCGGTGGCGGAGCCGGCGTTGGCGCTGGGTTCTGGTTTGAAGGTTGATCCGAAGTCGTCGGCAGCACTGCAGGCGCCAGCGACGGCGTCGTTCCGCCCTTGGCCGATGTGGCGGCTTCCTTCTTCATTTGTTCGAACATCTCCTCATAGGGCATCGGTGGCGCGTTGAGCTCCGCTGGGGGCCCCGTCTTGTCCAACCCCGGTTGCCGCAGCGAAGGCGACATCGGTTTCATGAAAGGTTCCTGCCAGCTCAGTTCCGGCACGGGCTGCCCTGCCTTGATCGGCCGCACCAACTCAGGTGTCACGATCACCAGCAGTTCGGAGTTATCCTGTTTCCACACTTTGCTCTGGAACAGTTTGCCGAGCAGTGGGATGTTCGCCAACCCGGGAATCTTGCTCAAGGTGTCGCTCATCGACCTGTTCATCAGGCCGGCGATCACGATGCTCTGCCCGCTCTCCAGTTCCACCGTGGCCTCGGTCTTTTGCGTTTTCAGGGCGGGAATCGTGAAGCCGCCAATGGACACGCCGTTCGCTGAGTCGATCACGCTGTACTCAGGAGCGATCCGCATGCGGATCGTGTTGCGCGGCGTGATGACCGGGAGGAACCTCAGCTTGATACCATACTCCTCGTACATCACCGTTACCGCGCCCGCAGACGCTCCCGCCTGCACCACCGGGATGGGAAACGAACCGCCGGAAAGGAAACTCGCTTCTTGCCCGTCGGTCGTCAGCAGGTTTGGCTCCGCCAGGATTTCCGCCAGGTTCTTGTCCTGGAATGCCTGGATGGCCGCCCCCAGGTTGATGTCCTTGCGAAAGAGGAGGATCTGCGCCACGCCTGAGAGGCTCAAGTTGCTCGTGAAGGTATTGCCGGCGACGCCACTGGTGCTAATGACGCTCGGCGAGGTGCCGGCTTGCGAGGTGGACACCCCGGTCTGCTGGTTGAATGCGTTACTGAGGAGGTTAAAGCCCAGGTCCCGCTCCGCGGCGAGGTCGATGGTGGCGAACTTCACTTTCAACAGCACTTCGGGCCCCGACTGCGGCACAGCGACCCGCATCAGGTTCACCGGCTTGCCTAGCGTGGAGGCAATCTGCAATACGCGGTTGGCGCTCAGCATATCATGTACCGAGCCGCGCACGAATACCGTGTCGTTGTCGAAAGTGACGTTGATGTCGTCGCTCGGAAAGTCGCGCGCAATCTGTTGCCGCACGGCCTCCAGCTTGACAGGGCTCATCCGTACCATCAGGTCGTAGACCAGGCGCTGGCCACCCTGCTGCCAGACAATGAGAGACGTTTCGCCGGGAAGCTTGCCGTTGATCAGCACTTCCTGCGGGTTGATTGCCACAGCTTCCACCAGGTCGCCGTTGGCCACCGAGATCTTTTCAATCTTGAGCGGGCTGTCGATGATCAGGCTCTTGCCTACCGTCGCCACCAGCTTGCCGTCGATGCCGCCTCGCGGCGCGCCGGCAGCGGGCGGTTCCTGGTTCACACGGGCCGAATCGGCGGCCCCTGAAAGCACAACTGGCGGCGCCATGCAGGCGGCCAGCAGGCAAATGGAGATTCCTCGGGCGCGTGTCACTTATTTACCCTCCCCGGCCGTTTCGAACTTGGCTTCTTTTTTTGTCGTGCCGGAAATAATCTCCATCACAAAAGCCGGCTCTTTCCGCGGTACCGGCAGGGCCGCGGGAATCACTTCCGCTGCGCGAGCCGTGCGCCGGCGCGGGACGTCCGGATCCACGTCGGACGGCGCCTGCGCCCCGTACTTCACCCTGCCGTCGAACAAGCGCGCCAGCGCCGTGCCCGGCGTCTTGGCGATCGCTTTGTCCAGCGGGTTGCGCAGGGAGAGTTGCACGGAAGTCTGCGCCGACGCCAGGCTCAACACTTCCGCTTGCTCCGGCGTGGCCAGCACCGTGATCACCTGCACCACCACCGGCTTTCCTTCCGGGTCCTTCTTAAAATCTTGTCCGGCCGAGAGGACGGTAACGTCCTGCAGCAGCGTCTTGGTCACTGTTCCCTGGCGGTTGTCGCCCCCGGGAGAATTGCCGGAGATGAGCACGTCGACGTGCATGCCCGCCACCACGAAGCCCGCCACTCCGGCCACTTCGTTGACCCGCAGCGGCACTGCCCGCAAGCCTTGGGGGATCAACACCGAAAACCCGCCTCCCGCGCCTTTCGGCGCCAGGCGTTTCTCGATCACCGGTTCCTTGGCCATGATGGGGGTGATGACGCCGCGCCCCTTAAGGTCCTCCGGGCGATTGGTGGATCCATCGGGAGGGACGCCGGTCCAGTCCGCCAGCTTTACGTCATCCTCCTTGATCACCGCGCCAACATCCAAGTCTTTGGACGCCACAGCAATCTTGGTCGTGGCCATTGGCACCGCTGCCGCCTGCTGCGGGCGGTTCACCAGCACCCGGTACAGCAACGAGCTCATGGCTAACGCCACAACCGCTGCGAAGATCAAAACCCCGACGAATCTTTTGTTCATTTTTCCTTCCCGCCGTCCGCCGCGCCGCGGCTTGACTTACGGGACCTCAATTCCGCCTCCTGAATATGGCGGCCCGATCGCTAATCTGTGCAAGAGATGTAGCCGCAGCGTTTCCGGCTTGGCTCTTTCAACCGCGCTGCGGCCATCTCGTAGTGTTTGTCATCGTCCCAACCGGCCATCCTAGCCGGCCTGATGAGCACGCCCGCCCGCATTGGACGGAAAGCGTACTCAGCCGGGAAGTCTAGCTGGCGCTGCTGTTGGCCGCGACCAACTGGCTGTTGGTGGTTGACCAAATGCCCTTGATGCTGCCACCGGCGCCGATGAAGAGAGCGGCCGAGGCCAGTGCCACGAACGCCATCAGCAGGGTGTACTCAATCAGGTCCTGGCCTTGTTCGTCATTCCAAAGGTTACG
>Ga0209415_10000627_pt1 | contig 65962 bp, 56 predicted proteins | sample PeaSoiSIISIP2007_FD_187696 | JGI IMG/M metagenome (GOLD analysis project Ga0209415, IMG submission 187696) | Peat soil microbial communities from Weissenstadt, Germany - SII-SIP-2007 (SPAdes) (version 2) | ecosystem: Environmental > Terrestrial > Soil > Wetlands > Peat | place: Germany...
CATGATCGTGAAGCTCCAGTGGAAGCCGAAGAAGAGCACGGAGGCCCCCTTCGTCGTGGATGTGCCAGACGTCTTTAGCCAGGCTTTTGTCATGGAAAAGGACAGCAAGAGATTTCCGAAGACCGGCGGATGGGGATACGCGGTGTTCAACTACGAAGCCGCATCGGACAAGTTCACGGCCGATCCCAAAAGCCTCTCAGACTGCGGACACACGTGCCATGTGGCCGTGAAGGCGAAGGACTACATCTTCCACCCGTACCAAAAGCGTTGAACCGCGCGTCCCCCTTAAAGATACCCACGGCGGTCTTCGCAGGTTCGAGATTTGCGACCCTGACGGCTACGTCTTGTTCGGTCGACCAAGGTAGACGGCGGCGCAGCGATGCGGGGTTCAAATGCATCCTACGTCTCGGGCGGTGGCCGACTCAAGCCCGATTTTGTGTTCAATCTCAGGACAAGAAACAAAGGCATTGTCGGATGGGCGTGCCCATTCAAAACTACCCCACACAAGCAAAATGCGGCTTTGTGTGGGCCACCCGTCGGCTGAAGGAGTCTGCTCATCTCGGTCAGTGCATTCCATCCAAAAGATGCGCCTCCTGTGATCCCAGTACTCGCTTATCGTCGGGTGTATCCCAGTCGATGATTCTGAGTTGAGATGCAACGATCTTGTATTCGAGGCTATAAGCCTTGAAAGAAAACGAGTCAAGGAATGTGCAAAACGTCCCGATCTTTTCCCTTGCCTGCTCGATACAGCGCATGGAATAGCCGAATTCAGATTGCAGCTGCAAATGGCTGAGTGCGGATTTCCGCGGAAGATGAACATGCTCAACTGAGTATGGCCAACCCCAGGAATATCGTGATGCCCTCACATAGGGAAGCGCAAAATCATCAGAATAGGTCTCCAGCAATCGAGGACTGCCTCGCCACAGTTGTTCAACTATTTGCGTCCCTCCAGCGTCTGCCGCGCTGAATACGATGCGGCCAGCAACGCTGAAGACTTCAGAATCGATGCGAGTACGGCAATACCACGCTTCGATGTGATTCCCACCCCTGTGCGCGGCCAGAAACGCAGCCAGCGGTTTCAGTTGAGAACTCCGTTCTACATTAAAGTTAGGAAGCTGACCTGGAAGATCAGCAGGCACTAACTTCACCACGTACAGGCTATGGCGGGCTTGCCGGGAATCGTGCCGTATCTCGGACCGGATATCAGTGACCAGACGATCAACTTTGCTTCTTGGATAGCGCCGAATATCTGCGGCTAGCTCGTCTGCGGAGATGAAACCAAAATCTACAAGCGCAAGATATTTCCTCCATTTCAGCGGTGCTGCCGCCACGAGTTCTGACCTGTTCATCCGAGGTGAGATTTCTCCTGCATATGGACCGCAACCAACCGCAACGCGTCCTCGTGATCGCGCATGCGCGCCTGGCGAAAATATGAGAGGAACTCACTGCAGTAGAACTCATGCTGCTTTTGTTTCTCCTGGGAATGGCTGCGCGCCAGCGGAGTCATCAGACGTTGAGGGAGCGATTCTAAATAGTGCAGGTAATCCATGGTGAAGCCGTTAAGGTCGGGGGTGTGTTCGCGGCATAGAGGGTCGGTGGGATGACAAAGTGATCTTCCGATCCAGACGCCATACTGGAGTGTCATTCGTATTCCGGTGAAGCCGAGCCGGTCGAGAGTATCACTATCACGGACACACACTGCCTCCATCGGCAACGGAGCCGGGAACGGAAGCTCCGCCTCGTGGTAGCGAATCGTCGTCAAGAGAAGATCTCGAACACTCGCCAGTTCGGGCATCTCCTCGCATAATGCCGAGGCCAACTGCAAAGATCGCTCGATGTGTCCTGTTCGACCGACGTCGGGGCGCATTCCTGCGTCATGGATGTAACAGCCGGCGCCCACCACAAGAGGGTCAGCCCCTTCTGCCGCAGCAAGCTGGAGCGCCATCGCATATACACGCATGGCGTGATCGGGACCATGGCCATGAATTTTATTTGGCTCCCAGTAGCGCCAGACTGCCTGCCAAACGCGTTGATGGACGGCGTCAACGTCAACCGCTAGCATAGGCTCTTCCAACTCGCATGTCCGAGCGTCTCCACTGTTGAACGAAGATTGTCGCTCAGTATGTGGCGACGCCAATCCCAAAGCGGATCAGGGAGTCCAACCCGCTTCGCTACTTCAGACCGGATGAATAGCCTGGGAATATTGACAATTCGATCGGCAACAACGCGTTCGCCAGCGCAACTCTCGAAGTAGACGTACTCTTCATCGCGAGCAGCCCAGTCGGATAGATCAGAGAGACTCGCAATCGTAGTGGTGTTGTAGTTCACGAGGGAGTCACGAATGTCGATATCGGCGGGCACGATGTGCAAGTGCGCGTGGGTGACATGATCCGCAACAGGAGCGAGCGGACTTGTACCATGCTCAAGCATGACGGGTGGACCATAGTGCTCGGTGACGACCGTGCGCGTGGCATTCACAATGCCGGAAAACTCGTCGCGTGCGGTATCTTCAACAGCGCCGTAGCAGAGAATGTGGGCTTTGGGCACAATCATCACATGGCCAGGCACAAGCGGGCTGATATCAGCCATGACGACAAATCGGTCCGTTTCGTGCAAAATGCGTGAATCGATGTCGGCATCGAGAAAGTCGGGCAGCTCGCCACTCTGGAGTTCTCGACAAAATGGGCAACCTACCATTGGAATCATCACCGGCTCCTGCCGGTCAGTTCGAAAAGTAGCGGGCCGTTACCAGTTTCAAGCTGCAAGTTTCAAGCGCCCCGCAGTGTGGTTAAGGATGTCCAGTTTCAGGTCGCGTTCCCAGGCAGCAGCACTGTCCTCATCCGTCTGTGCCGTTCCTGCAAACGCGCGCCGGGAGACTCGATAAACTCCGGATACCTTTCGGTGCAGTGACTGCGAGACGCTTATATTCACTGGTGAACCGTTGAAGAACGTCCCGCAGTGGCCGGTTGCGCCAATCCCACAACTCAGGCGTACCCAACGCTTGACAGGCAATTTGCCTCAGCATTTGACTGGGCACATCTTGCGATAGTCCGACACCGTGACTTCGGAGCCCTTCCCCTTGGTAGTACAGATAGGGAACCTGTGCGTCTTTGAAGCGTCGCAGTTCGTTGATGGACCCCAATTCACCGAATGAGAATCTCTCGCTTAAGACCGGGTATAAGTCTGCGGCAAGCGGCATCAGGTGCAGGTGAGCATGATCGATGCACGAGCCCCCTCGCTGGCAACGATTGAGGGCGCCATGTTCCATTATGGTGATCGGATGCTGGCAAAGGTTGTGCAGTTTGTCGAGGACATTGTTTCTGAAGGCTTCAAGTTCGGGGAATTGGTGCTCGGGCACATATGCAAAGCTGGGAAAGTGGTCTTTGGAGATTATCAGCGTATAGCCAAAGACAAAGTGGCCCAAAGCCGGCTTGGCGTAGAAATTCTCGGATTCATCAAAGATTTCGTCCTCCGGATTAGAAGGGTTCGATATCTCCTGTATGGAACAAAACAGACAATCCATCCCCGGCCTCCTTCTTGCCCCTCGAAAAGGACACTATCATACACTGACCTCGAAATTGGGCAGTGGGGTCTTAAGGCTCCACTACCGACATTGCGAAACGCTCTTTCTATCGGAGCACTCCCGCCGGTCTGCCAGCCGCACCGGCACGGCCAGAATTGCCCCGTCTTGCGCCAGGTTTTTAGTAATCGTAAGTCTTCTAAAATGAACGACCAGTGCGTGGTGCCCGTTCGCGGCTTAGAATCCCGAGGAGCGAAAGCTAGGTACCGGTCCGATCCCCCGGGCACCCTAAACTGCGAGTTCCCTCGGTTGCGCTCGGGATTTCGGCTGTGGGCTCACGCCCGCAAAACGGCTCTAGTTCACGAACATCAAACCGTGCGGCACGGCTGAGCGAAAAACGTAGGCGTAGAGCAGCACGATGACTCCGACGATGCAAGGAAGTGGCCGTGACATTGGGCGTCAGCGTGAAAACGGCGGAGACCCACCGCACCAACATCATGCGCAAACTCGGTCTGCACTCGGTCGCTCAGTTGACTCTCTACGCGGCGCGAAACGGTTTAGTCCAGGTCTTCGGCGATGATCGACACCAATTTCCAGCCATGCAAACCGGACCCGGGTCTTAAGGTGCGCTGGAGTCGTCTGATTATTCTGAGTGTTCGACTGCAGAATCACGGGGCAACGGACGGGAGCGCTAGAGCTGTGATCGGGGTCACATACAGGCCACAGCCTGTGTGCGAATCTGCATCTGAGCAGCGGCCGATGGCCGCGAGTCTCGGCACTACATACAACCGGCATCCCAACCGCCCGGCAGAGGCAGTGGGATGCCCTTATATTTTGCCGCAAATTTCGAAACAGCTACGATGCCGGCGCACACGCGCACCGGTACGCCGGCATCGTCATCGCAGCCATTGCTCCGGCTGGCGAAGGGCTTCGACCAAATCGTTCAGGAAAGACGCGGCGCGGGCGCCGTCCACCACGCGGTGGTCACAAGAGATTGTCAATGTCATCATCGGGCGAATCGCGGGCTGACCCGCAACCGGCACGACTCGATCCGCGATGCTTCCGACAGCTAGAATCGCGGCCTGCGGCGGGCTGATGATTGCGCTGAAAGCATCCACCTGGTACATGCCGAGATTGCTGATGGTGAAAGTTGCCCCAGTGATATCTGCTGGTCGTAAGCGGCCAGCCCGGGCGCGCTCAGCAAGATCACGCCGCTGCACAGCAATTTCAGCGAGTGTGAGAACGTTTGTGTTGGAAATCACAGCCGCGACCACGCCGCCTTCCACCGCCATCGCCACGGCCACGTTAATTTCTGGATTCAAACGAATTTTCCCGTCGATCCAACTGGCATTCAGGCGACGATGCTTGGTCAGAGTGCGCGCGACAGCCGCGACTAAAAAATCAGTGTGCGTGAGCCGGACACCGCGCGTTTGTTCCACGGTAGACGCCATTTGCTCGCGGGCTTTGACCAGTGCGCCGGCATCCACATCACGGCTGACAAAAAAGTGCGGCACCGTCGTCCAACTCTGGGTCGTGCGCTCCGCCATGAGCCGCCCAACCGCACCGGGAGTTTCGATCTCAACCGGCGCGGGTGCGGGCTGGGCTCCAGCCGCCAATACATCTGCGGTAACGATCTCCCCACCGGGCCCCGAGCCGCGCAACCGGCTGATGTCCACATTTTTTTCTTTTGCCAGTCGCCGAGCTTTGGGCGAAATTTTCGCATCCGCCGCAGTTGGCTGGGGCGTGGCTACAGCTGCCACGACCGTCGGGCGTGCTGGCTCACTCAGGGACCTGCCCTCAGAACCATTCGGTGTAACGTCCTGGGGGACAGCTTCACCGGGGCGAATGATCCAAGCTATGGTTTTGCCGACGGGAACAACGGCACCTTCCTGCACCGAAACACCGGCGAGGATGCCATCGGCAGGAGCGTCGACTTCGAGCACGGCTTTGTCAGTTTCGACTTCGAGCAACGGTTCACCTTTGGCGACACTTTCGCCCTCTTTTTTCCGCCAAGCCACCAGCTTGCCGGTTTCCTGCGCCATTTCGAGAGCGGGCATGACGACGCTGAAGGCCATAGTCGTGTCGAGTGATTAGTCCGAAACTCCGACCCTTTCTGTCTTGGAGCTGGCTTCGATCATCTCGATCACGCGCTTGCTCGGAGCAGACTCGGTTTCACGGGTGGTGGGCAGTGGGCCGTTGACCGTGAAGTAATGCGCGCCGGCAACGAGCAACTCTTCCGCCGGAAATCGCGTGATCACTTCGTGTCCGGTTTGCGTGACCACAATTTCTTCCTCGATGCGCGCTGCGCTCCAGCCATCGGTCGAGGGCCAGAAAGTTTCAAGAGCAAATACCATGCCGGGCTTGATTTCATGCGGATGCTCGAACGAAACCAAGCGACTGATCACCGGCTTTTCCCAGATGGCGAGGCCGATTCCGTGGCCGTACTGCAAAGCGAAACACGCTTCTTCGTTAGGGAAACCGAATTCTTCCGCCTTGGGCCAGACGGCAGCGATCTCAGCGGTGGTGCGCCCGGGACGCACGAGCTCGATAGCTGCGTCGAGGTAATCGCGGCAGCGTTTGTAGGCATCGACCATTGCGTGTGAGGCGCAGCCGATGGTGAAGCAGCGGTAATAGCAGGTTCGATACCCCATGTAAGAGTGAAGAATGTCGTAATAGACCGGGTCGCCGGGGCGCAGCACGCGGTCAGAAAAAACGTGCGGATGCGGATTGCAGCGCTCCCCAGAGATCGCATTCACCGCCTCAACATATTCGGAGCCCAGGTCGTAGAGAACTTTGCTGACAAGCCCGACGGCTTCGTTCTCACGCATACCGGGCTTCATGGCGCGATATAGTTCGTCGTAAGCCGCGTCGACCATCATTGCGGACATGTTGAGGAGAGAAATTTCATCCTGTGTCTTGATGACGCGAGCGTCGGACAGAATTTGCTGGCCATCGACGACCGTAATTCCTTCGCGCTGCAGCGCAAACAGCACGGGCGGCTCAATGATGTCGATGCCCAGCGGCTCTTTGTTCAGACCGCGCATCTCCAGCTCGATGCGAATTTTCTTCGCAACGTCTTCCGCCCGTCCCATCTCCGGCGACATGGCGCCGCGCAACATGGAAATTCCCGGACGAGAGCGCTCTCCCAGCCACGGACAATGAAGCTGATGATGGCGGGCGGCGGAGCCGAAATCCCAGAGGATTGGCTCGTCATTCTGCGGAAGCAACGTGAACCGGTTGCACTTGTCCTGCGCCCAGCTACCAATGTGTGTGGAGGTCAGGTAGCGCACATTATTCATATCGAAACAGAGCAGAGCGCCCATTTCAGACTTGGCGAGAAGTTGCTTGGCGCGCGCCAGGCGCTCGCGCCGCAGACGGTCGAAGTCCACCCGCTGCTCCCAATCCACCGCCATGGTTCCATGAGTTGGTAGTGCCATAAGTGACCTCCTTACCTATCGACCACACAGCGATCGTGCCACTTCCGCGACTGAGTTCTCCGTCGGCACGGTCAGGTCCTCGAGCACAGGCGAAAACGGAATAGGCACATGCATCGCTCCCATGCGTTTCACCGGCGCGTCCAGATCATAGAACGCGCCTTCGGCGATCACGGCAGCAATCTCCGCGGTGACGCCGTAGCGTCCATAGCCTTCATCCACCACAATCACCCGCGAAGTCTTTTTTGCCGATTCAATCAGTGTGCGCTCATCGAGCGGCCAGGTGGTGCGCGGATCGATTACTTCGGCGCTGATGCCAACTTTCTCCAGCAAATCCGCCGCGCCGAGCACCACCTGCACCATGCTGCTGGTCGCGACGATGGTGATGTCGCGGCCTTCGCGTTTCACATCCGCCACGCCAAAGGGAATCGTGTACTCTTCCGCCGGCACAATACCCTTCTGCTTGTACATCATCTTGTCTTCGAAAAAGACGACCGGGTTTTCATCGCGGATGGCGGTTTTCAGCAGGCCTTTCGCATCATACGGCGTGGACGGCAAGACAACTTTCAAGCCGGGAACGTGGCTGAACCAGGCATGCAGAGACTGCGAGTGTTGCGCGGCCGAGCGGCGCGTGGCGCCCAGAGTTGTGCGCATCACCATCGGGACTTTCCACTTTCCACCCGACATGTAGTGGACTTTGGCGGCCTGGTTGACCATCTGGTCCATGGTCAGAGTGATGAAGTCTCCGAACATGATGTCCACAATCGGACGCAGGCCGGTCATCGCCGCGCCGACTGCGATGCCGGTGAAACCAGCCTCAGAAATTGGCGTATCGAGCACGCGCTGAGTGCCGAACTCCTCCACCAATCCCGAGAGAACTTTGAACGGCGTGCCCGCCTCGGCCACATCTTCACCGAAGATGCAGACCCGCGGATCGCGGCGCATCTCTTCCGCCAGGGCTTCCCGAACAGCCTGGGCGAAAGTCAGTTCCCGGGGATGGGCCTCAGGCATAGACATCCTCTTGCACTTCCTCCGCGCGGGGATAAGGCGCGCTTAATGCAAACTTGACGGCAGCTTCCATCTCAGCCCGGACTTCGGATTCAATGCGCTCAAATTGTCCAGGCTCGACCAGATTCTGTTCCTTGAGCCAGCTAGCCAGCAGCTTGATGGGATCGCGCTCGGACTTCCAGTGCTGTTCTTCCTGCTTGCTGCGGTAGTACTCGCGATTGATGTCGCCGACATGATGGCCGTGATAGCGATAGGTATTGCACAGAAGGAAAGCCGGCCCGCTGCCTCGCCGAGCGCGATCGACCAGTTGTCTAGCCGATGCGTGCACAGCTCGAACGTCCTGCCCGTCTACCGTCTCCGCCGGCATGCCGAACGCGGTGGCCCGAGCGGCAATGTCGCCAGCAGTGGTTTCGGAGTAATGCGTATATTCGTTGTAAAGATTGTTTTCACAGGCGTAGATCACCGGCAACTTCCACAGTTGCGCGAGGTTCATCACCTCGTACAGAAGGCCTTGCCCCAGTGCACCCTCGCCGAAAAAGCACACCGTAACCCGGCCGGAGCCGAGACGCTTGGAAGCCAGAGCCGCGCCTGTAGCGATGCCGACGCTGCCCGCCACGATGGCGTTTGCTCCCAAATTGCCGGTCGCCGGATCGGCGATATGCATCGAACCGCCCTTGCCGCGGCAGTATCCGGCTTCTTTCCCCAGAAGCTCGGCGAACATTCGGTCGGGCGAGGCGCCCTTCGCCAGGCAATGTCCGTGGCCGCGATGTGTGCTGGTAATGTAATCGTCGGGACGAAGCGCTTCGCAGATGCCGACCGCGACGGCTTCTTCCCCGATGTACAGATGGGCCAGACCGGGCATGAGAGCGCGTGTGTAAAGTTCATTCACCTGCTCTTCAAACAGGCGAATGCCGACCATGCGGCGATACATGCGCAGCCAGGTCTCGGCCGTGCGCGCCGAATTGGTCTCGGATTGGCCGGCGGCCACCGTCATTTGGTCACTCCGGACATCCGCGCCAACACGTCGAAGACGCAGGCGAAGTCCAATTTTTCCCAGCCCATGCCCCGGGCCGCGGTGAGGAATTCGTTGCTCACGGCAGTAGTGGGCAAGGGCACATCCAGGTCACGGCCCATATCCATCGCCAGCAGCATGTCCTTTTGCATCATGTTGACGTCGAACCATGCCTCCGCCGGCTGCTTGATAACAAACGGCCCACGATATTGAATCATCGGTGAAGCAATCGCACTGTGAGTGAGAACGTCCACCGCGGTCTCACGCGCGATTCCACTTTTCTCCGCCAGCAGGACACCTTCGGAAAAAGCCATCATCTGCACCGCAAGACTGAGGTTGACGGCAATCTTCATGACCAGCGCCAGACCGTTGTCGCCAACATAAGTCACCTTGGGCCCGATATCCTGGAGAATGGGCTTCACTCGCTCGAAAGTTTCGCGGCGTCCGCCGACCATCACCGAGAGCTTCCCTTCCTGCAAGGTAATGACGCTGCCTGACACCGGAGAATCCACCATGTCCGCGTTCTTCTCGCGCACTTTGACGGCGAACGCGCGACTAACCGTCGGGCTCACGGTGCTGATGTCAACGAAGACCTTGCCTGCACCGAGACCAGCCAGGATGCCTTCCGGGCCTTCCATGATGGCGGTGAGCGCTACGGAATTTGTGACCATGGCGAAGGTGATGTCGGCAGTGTCGGCCACCGCCGCGGGAGAATCAGCCCAGCGCATACCCTTGTCCAGCAGCCACTGCGCTTTGGAACGGGTGCGGTTGTAGCCGGTCACGACATGGCCTTTGCTGAGCAGACGAGCCACCATCTGGCCGCCCATCGTCCCCAAACCGACAAACCCCAGATTCGCCATTCCTCAAAGCCTCCGGTTAGGAACTCGACCTCAGCAGCGGCTGGGCTTCGCTGGATTTTGAATCCTCGCGAACCTGCTGCAGGTGGGCGCGCATGGCTGCACGCGCCTTTTCGGCATCATGCTGCTCGACCGCATCGAGAATGCGCTTGTGGTGATACTGGCCGCGTTCGGGTCCGCCCTCGACGTAGAAAATCCGCATACGCTGCTCACGCAACAGACCCACGATCGAATCGATCAACGAAAGAATTAACGGATTCGCGGCGGCCTCCGCCAGCGCGAGGTGAAAATCAAGATCGGCTTCGATGAAAGCCACCGGATCCTGACGAGCGCGGTCCATCACTTCGAAAGCGTCCCGCATGGCAGCCAGCTGCTGTTCGTCGACCCGCATCGCCGCCAATGCTGCGATCTCCGGCTCGAGAATGGCCCGCACCTCGGCAAGGTGCGTCGAGCCTTCCGACTGTCCGACTCGCATCATCCAGTCCATCGACTGCCGCATGGCTTGCGATGTTCCATTGGTGATGAATGTTCCTCGCCCGGAATAAGCTTCGACCAATCCCTTCTCGCGTAGCGCCTTTACTGCTTCGCGCACCGCCGTCCGGCTAACGCCGAAGCGTTGCGCGAGTTCTCGCTCGGCGGGCAGCTGATCGCCCGCCTTGAGCGTGCCTTTCAGGATCGAGTCCTCAATCTGCTGCACGATCTGCTCATACAGCCGTGATGTGCGCACTGCCTTATACATAACAATGATTGCCCGGCTTGGACGGTCCCCTGTGGTCTAGCTACTATACCATGACGTCGAAAACGGTATGGTGGTCATACCACAAACCAATATGCCCTAGCTTATCGAAACGGTCTTTATATTGGTGAACTCGCGAATGCCGAATGGACCCAACTCGCGGCCAATACCGGATTGCTTCACTCCGCCGAAGGGCAAGCGCGGATCGGAGGCCACCATGCGGTTGATGAAAACCATTCCGGCATCGAGTTCGTTCACGAAACGATCGCGTTCGGCAGCGTCATTCGTCCACGCGCTGGCACCGAGACCGAAGCGGCTGTCGTTGGCGATGCGTATGGCATCGTCGAGGTCCCGCGCCCGAAACAGGCAGGCAACCGGACCAAATAATTCTTCGCGATAAGCCGGGGCGTTGGGAGGAATGTCGGCCAGCACGGTGGGCGCGTAGAAGTTTCCCGGACGCTCCAGCTTGTTTCCGCCGGTCAGGAGTTGCGCGCCGGCAGCGACAGATTTCTGAACGTCCTGATCGAGGCTATCCACTCCGTCCGCCGTGGCCAGCGGTCCGAGTTCAGTGCTGTCCTCGAAAGGATCTCCGATCTTAAGGGCCTCCATCTGCGCCACAAACTTCCGCTCAAAATCATCCGCGATCGACTCCGCAACAATGAAACGTTTCGCCGCAATGCACGACTGCCCGTTATTCAGGATTCTCGCCTTGACTCCAGTGGCGACTGCATCGTCCAGATTGGCGCTGGGCATAACAATGAAGGGATCGCTGCCACCCAGTTCCAGCACCACTTTCTTGATGCGCTTGGCCGCGCCCATCCCCACTTCTATGCCGGCCTGCTCGCTTCCCGTCAGCGTCGCCGCCACGATTCTCGGGTCGTTCAGGATCGCGTCCACCTTGCTCGCGCCGATGAGCAAGGTCTGAAACACTCCTTGCGGAAACCCGGCGCGCAGAAAAATTTCTTCGAGCTTGAGCGCGCACTGCGGAACGTTTGACGCGTGCTTGAGCAGGCCCACGTTTCCTGCCATCAGTGCGGGCGCGACAAAACGCACCACCTGCCAGAAGGGAAAGTTCCAGGGCATGACGGCGAGCACCGGCCCGATCGGCTGGTAGTGGATGAAGCTGCGCTTAGCATTGGTCTCGACGATTTCGTCCGCGAGAAAACGCTCGGCGTTTTCGGCGTAGTAGCGGCAGGCCCAGGCACACTTGGCAGCTTCGTCGATGGCGGAGCGGAGGGTCTTGCCCATCTCCAGGGTCATGAGCCGGGCGTGAGCTTCTTTCTCGCTTTCGAGAATTTCGGCGGCCTTCAGCATCATGCGGGCGCGCTCGGCAAATGGAACTTTCCGGTAGGACTCAAACGCGGACGCGGCGCGGCGCAGTTTGTCTTCGATCTGTGCGTCGGACAGAGGTTCGAAGGTCTTCACCACCTGGCGCGTCGCAGGGTTGATGGTAGCAATGGGCATCGAGCAGGTCCTCCCGGCAGCAAGAGCGGTCGAGTTTCAGCGACCGGCCAAACTCTGGCCGAACCACCATAGCATAGGCGGAAAATACCAAGAAAATCTTGACAGAGGAATTGTATGGTGGTAAAGCTGTCAGACCACACCACTTTTCGCGCTTCGGGGGTTGCCATGCACTGCTTGCGGTCACGGCTTCTGTCTCAGAGGATTCTAGGGGCGACATTCCTCACAGCACTTCTACTTTGCCTTCCTTCATTTTCGCAAACCTATAACGGCCGCATTCTCGGCGAGGTTACCGACCAGACCGGCGCTTCCGTCAATGGCGCCACCGTGACCGTCACCGACATGCAACGAGGCGTGACGCGCACATTGGCCACCGACGCATCCGGCGCCTATGTTGCCCCCGATCTCCTGCCCGGCACTTATAAGGTCAAGGTCCAGGCCAAAGGGTTCAAGAGCGTGGAGCGAATGAACATCGCCGTCGAGGTCGCGCGAGACCTGCGCATCGACTTTGCCCTCCAGCCGGGAGAAGTTGCCGAAGTGGTCGAGGTTTCAGGGGAAGTTCCTCTGGTCGATGCTACTTCCTCTGCGCTGGGCGGAACGCTCAGCAATGACCAGATTAACGACCTGCCTCTGAATGGACGCAACTACGAAAATCTGCTGCAGCTCCGTCCCGGCGTCATGCGTTACCCCGGTGGAGGATTTTCTACCACCAGCACTGACGGGCTGCGCGCCGAGGACAACGCCTACATCATCGACGGTCTGTTCAATAGCGAACCGTTCTCCGGCCAGGGAATCATCAACGGCGCGGGCATCGCCGGAGATTCGGCGACCATCCTGCCGATTGACGCGATTCAGGAGTTTACCCTCCTGGAAAATCCGCCGGCTGAATATGGATGGAAGCCGGGCGCCATCGTCAATGTAGGTTTGAAATCAGGCACGAACAGTATTCACGGCACGGCTTTCGCTTTCGGCCGCGACGGCGCGATGGATGCGCGGAACTACTTCAATTGCGCCAGCAATCCTTGCGCCTTCGGCCAGTCACCGGCGCCGAAGAATCCTCGGACTCTAGAGCAGTTTGGCGGCAGCGTAGGCGGACCGATCATCAAGGACCGGCTTTTCTTCTTCGGCGCCTACGAAGGGCAACGATATAACGTGGGAAATTCCTACAGCGGCGTGACCAGTCCGTCGATGGTCTCAATGCCAGCCAACGGGACCTGCCTCAGCCCGCAATTGGCCGGCACCGCAGACTGCGCTGACAGCATTCCCAACGCGATTCAGGACCTGACTAATCTGGGCGTTCCCATCAGCAAGGCCAGCCAGATCATTTCCGGTTGCACGGTGGGAGCAGGGGGAGCGGTCACCTGCAACGGCACCGGATTTCCGCTGAACAATAATCCGTCCATCAACATCGTGAATGGATTTCCCAACAACGTTGGCCAGGATAACGCAGTCGGCAAAGTCGATTATCACTTCAACGATAAGAATACGATCAGCGGCATGTATTTCTTCGGCAACAACAATGGAACGGTCGAAGACTTCCCTGAGTTGCAAGCCAACTGGCGATCCATCATTCACACCCGCGCCCAAGTGGTGGGTGGAAGCTGGACCTGGACTCCAAACGCCCGCTGGGTGAATGAAGCCCGCTTCGGCTACAACCGCCTCTACCAACCGACGCTGCCCGGCGATCTCAACACTCCAGCGACCGGTTACGGTCTGGACACCGGGGTCACCGGCCCCTTCACCGGAGGACTGCCGCGCATTGGCTTTGGCGGATATTTCTTCCCCGGCTTAGGCGGCTTTAAGTGGCCCAAGTTTCAAGGCCCCGACGACATCACCCAGTTTATCGATCACGTGTCCTATACCAGGGGCCATCACGCCCTGAAGTTCGGGGGCGAACTTCATCGCGACTACTTCAGCGGCGGCGCCCTGGGCAACGCCCGCGGCAGCATTACCTTCCTGGGCGGCAACACGCCTGACCCCGCGAACCCGGCCACTCTGCTCAACACCACCACTCTCGAGGATTTCTTTTCTGGCGCTCCTTTCAAGGTGTCCGTGCTCTCCGGCGATCCCCGGCGGCAAATTCATAACTGGGCATACGCGGCTTTCATCCAGGATGACTGGCGGGTCAGCCGTACTTTTACTTTGAACCTGGGGCTGCGCTACGAGTTCAGCACGGCGGTGAAAGATGCCAACAACCTGCTGGGCAACTTCGATCCCAACCTCGGAATGGTGCAGGTGGGCAAGCAGGTCAGCTCTCCCTACAACACCGACCCTAAGGACTTTGCGCCGCGCGCAGGGTTCGCATGGGACCCGACTGGCAAGGGGACAACGGTCATCCGCGGCGGTGGTGGCCTGATCTACGAGTACGTCAACTGGGAATCGTTCCTGGCATTCAACAACAGCTTCGGTCTGCCCACCGTGCCGACGGGAGCCATCATCGATGCCGCTACCGGCGCCACGGCCGGCGGCACAATCACGGCGGGCAATCTCACCATCTTTCCCGCCTATCCCTGGGACAATGGGCCGATCTATGGGAACCTCAGCAGCAGCAAGATTTCCTGCGATCCGGTCACCGCCGCGCCTTGCGCCATCATGGGAGTGGATCACGACCTGACCACGCCTTACATCGCCAACTGGAACCTGAATGTGCAGCACGCGTTTGCGCCGAATCTCTCGCTGGAGGTCGGCTACGTCGGCAACCACGGATCGAATCTGGTCGGAATTCGCGACATCAACCAGGCTGCTGTTGGCATCGACTATAGCAACCCAAATGGCGAACAGGCTTCGCGTCCGTTCAACCCCAAGTTTCCCTACCTAAGCAACATCTTCATGATGGGCAATGTTTATCGGTCGAACTACAACGGCCTGCAAGCGACACTGAACTCGCGCAACTTTCACGGCCTGAACCTGGTTGCCGGTTACACCTACGCCCACGCTCTCGATGACGTGGGCGCGAACTGGGACTTCGGCGCGGGATACGGGCTGCCGCAGGATTCCACCCATCCGGGACGCGAATACGCCAGCAGCGACTTCGACATTCGCCATCGCCTTACGTTGTCTTTGACTTATGACATCCCTGGCAAGAAAGGTTACGGTCAGATGCTCGAGGGTTGGGAGATCAACAGCATCGCTACGATTGAAAGCTCGCAACCGTGGGGGCCAATTGACTTGGGCAGCGATATTGCCGGCATTGGCAACCTGCCGGTGAGCCCGCCGCAGAGCACGCCCATTCGTTGGGACTTCTTTGGCAATCCCTCGGACTTCAAGGCAGGGCCCGAGCCAATTCCGTTTTTCGCGGGTGGCGATCCGGCCATGCCGGCGAAGTGCACCTCTGAAGCAGCGGCAACCGGAGCACAAGCTTCGCTCGCGGCATTCGGCTGCTACGCCAAAGGCAACTCGGTCATGGTGCCTCCGCCGTTTGGAAGCTTCGGGACCATGGGACGCAATCTCTTCCCCGATTCCGGTTTCCGCGATCTGGATTTCTCTCTGGCCAAGAACTTTCATTTCGGAGAACGGATGCGGGCGCAGTTCCGCGCTGAGTTCTTCAACATTCTGAACCATCCGAATTTCGCCAATCCTTACGGCGGACAGAATGGATTCGGCCAAAACGATCCGTCGGCTCCGGCGTCGTTCGGATGCGAATGCGCCACGCCGGACGTGGCGGCAGCGAATCCTGTGATCGGCTCAGGCGGCAGCCGCGCTGTGCAGTTGGGCTTGAAGCTGCTGTTCTAGGGGGCGAGTCGAGACCAATTCCAACTGGGGGTGCCCCATCCTAGCGCGTTCTGTGCGCTAGGGTGGGAGGCAACTCCGTGGACAGTGGGTGGAAGTAAAAACCGCATCGGACCACAAATCCCCACTCACCACCCGCCAAGCCGTACTGGCTTTTCCTCACTTTTGGGAAAGCTTCCCCAGCTTCACCGGCACCTGCTCCACAATCTCAATATCAAAGCCTTCGAGCGCCGGCACTTTTCGAGGATGGTTGGTCAGCAGACGGATGCGGCGCAGGTTGAGATCGGAAAGAATCTGCGCGCCGATGCCGATCTCGCGCTGCGTCTTGCGCTCGCTCTCCGGCAGGGCCGGAAGCCGCCGGTCGCGATGGAACATCAGCACCGTCCGCTCTCCCATGCGCTCAACCGAAAAGCCCTTGGAAGATTGATGCAGGTAAATCAGCGCGCCCCGGCCCTCCTGGGCAATCGCCTGCATCGAACCTTCGATGGTCTCATGGCAGTCGCACGCGGTTGAGCCAAAAACGTCGCCCAGCACGCAGTGGGAGTGCATTCTGACCAGCACCGGCGCAGTTCCGCTTTCGAGGTCGCCGCGCACCAGGGCCACGTGCGATTCCCCGCCGTCGATCTCGCTCTCGTAGGCGATCAGGCGGAACTCGCCGTAAGGCGTGCCGATCAGCGCTTCGCCCACCCGGTGCACGTAGCGCTCGTGCTGCATGCGGTAGCGGATCAGTTCGGCCACGGTCAGCATTTTCAAATTGTGGGTTCGGCAGAATGCGATCAGGTCGGGAATCCGGGCCATGGTGCCGTCGTCGCGCATGATTTCGCAAATCACCCCGGCAGGCACGAGACCTGCGAGGCGAGCCAGATCAACCGAGGCTTCGGTCTGGCCCGCGCGCACCAGCACGCCGCCTTTGCGGGCGCGCAAGGGAAAGACGTGCCCGGGTCGCGCCAGGTCCGCAGCGCGAGTGGCAGGGTCGATAGCGACCTGAATGGTGCGGGCGCGATCGTAGGCGGAAATGCCGGTGGTGACGCCATCACGGGCATCAATGGCCTCGCAGAACGCGGTGCCGTAGTTCGAAGTGTTCTCGACGCTCATGGGGCCGAGGCGAAGATGGTCCAGGCGCTCCTCGGTCAGGGCCAGGCAGACCAGGCCACGGCCGTACTTGGCCATAAAGTTGATGGCTTCCGGAGTGACTTTTTCGGCCGCCAGCGTCAAGTCGCCTTCGTTCTCGCGGTCTTCGTCGTCGACAACGACAATCATGCGGCCGGCGCGAATCTCGTCGATTGCGGAGGGAACATCCGTGAATGCGGATTGGGGAGCCATAACGTGGTGTCCGCCAGTGCTGCCGTGTAACAAGGATGCGAGCCAAACGCGCGATTCTTCTGTCGCTAAACGCGACAGTTCGCGCGGCTCGCCCAGATCCTTCGCTTCACAAAAAGCGCTCGCTCAGGACGACAATTCAATTATGGAATGCCCTGCCTCAAAAGCAAAGGGCCGCCGCTCGGGCGACCCTCACATCCTAACTCAGGTTCCACTTACAGCGTGGATTCGATTTCGAAGCCCCACGCCTCAAGCAATGGTTCAGGAATGTACTTCGAGTTCTTGTTCCGCCGCGCCCACTCCCGCAGCCGCGTGGAGCGCAGATACTGGTCGGGCGTGAGCTTGTATTCGCGAACTACCTGCTCAAACTCGGTGATGGTCGGGGTAATCGGGCCAATCGGCTCCGGCTTGCCCCAGTTCGGATTGCCGCGTCGCTTAGCCATAAACGATAAGGACCTCTCTTAATGAATTGAACCCGTAGACCTTTAGATTCATTCCGCTGCGGAAGGGATTCACACCGAGCCACCGCAGGGCCCGAAAATTGGGCCGAACTGCCCAAGACGAATAGGCTAGTCGGAAGCTTATGATTTTACGGGTATTCACCTCAAAGTCAACGGAAATGTGCGTCTCAAATCGATTCGTTCGACCTTAAGTAACTGATAACATGGGTAGTTAGTTAACATTTCCTAATCCGGCACGAGAACCTTCGCAGGAAAGGGACCCTATGCCAAGCGTCCCAACTTTGGATTACGGGCGTAACCGGCACGCTGCCGGTTTGATTGACCGGTCAGGAGCGGCCCACCTACATTGCCCTTTGGGGGTGATCCGGTGAAAGACATTCACGAGGTCCTGCGCAAGAAGCAAGCCGAGCAGGCACAACTGGGAAAACAGATTGAAGCTCTGCAAACCGCAGCCGAACAACTGAGAGGCGTTGCCCATCTGCTGAACGAAGAAGACAGCGAGCAGGAAGCCGGCGCTGCCAAGGGCTAGGTCGACCTTTACTACCATGAGTTTGCATTCCCTAGTTCTGTGCTCTGACCAAAAAACCCTGCGGGTATTGCGTCGCGTGCTCAGCGACCTGGAAATCGGCATCGAGCATTGCGACGATGCTGATTCCGCCGTCCGCGAGTTAACGCGCCGCCGTTTTGAAGCGGTCATCGTGGATTGCGACGGATTGGATAGTGCGGCCCACGTTCTTCGAAGCGTCCGCTCGGCGCCATGTAACAAACGCGCGATTGCCGTAGCGATCATCGACAGTCAAAAAGATGTTCGCGGCGGATTTGAGCTAGGGGCCCATTTCGTCCTGCAGAAACCGATTACATCCCAGCGCGCCAAAAGCAGTTTCCGTGCTGCCCGCGCTTTGATGAAAGTCGAGCGTCGCCGTAGCTTGCGGCTGGCGGTTGAATTGCCAGTGACGCTCATCAGTGGAGATGGCCAGCGGCGGAGTACGACTTACGATCTGGGCGAAGGAGGCATGGCGGTCCGGTTGCCGCGCGGTGCCAAGAGCGCCGGTCCGATGCGAATCAGGTTCGGCCTGCCTGGCACGGAGCACGTGGTTGAATGTGCGGCCCAGGTTTCGTGGGAAGACACGGGTACGTATGCGGGCGTGCGCTTTGTCGATTTAGCGAAGCAAGACCGCGGGCAACTGCGCTCATGGCTGGCCTCTCGCTCGCCGGAATTCGAGCCGCCGGATCCGCCGATTCTCTGCCGGCTCACTGACATCAGCCGCGGCGGTTGCTATCTCGAAGTGAATACGCCATTCCCCGCCCACACCCAGGTTGCCCTGGCTACGCGAGCCGCCGGATCGCGCACCCAAGTCGAGGGGACTGTAAGAATGATGCACCCGGAGACTGGCATGGCCGTCAAGTTTGCTCGGATCACGGAAGAGCAACGCCAGCAAATTGAAACATTCATCCAGACACTTATGAAAGCCAAGGGAAAGCCGCTGGAGATCGAAGCAGAAGCGGAAGGTCTGGATGTTGCGGAAACCTGCGAAGTGGATGAAAGCGGGCAGGGCAAAGTGTTAGATCCGTTGCTCGATCTTTTCCAGCGCAGTTCTGAGCTGGCGCCGGAAAACTTTCACGCCGAACTATGCAGCCTGCGGCGCGCTCCCGCAAAGGCCATTCAGTCCGCGGCTTCCGCCTAGATTCCCGCCTTAGTGACCGCTGCCCGCATCCTGCGCACTCAGGGTCCGCACCAGCCAGGGGATGATGACCTGCTTGAAGATCACCGGATCCGGCCACACTTTCACTTGCCGCCCAAGATGGCCGCCCGCCGGGTTGATCCACGCATCTTTCGGAGTGTCGCCTTTGCTGAGCAGCAGGTAGATGTCAGAGATGGGGACCTGCGTATCGAGCACGCCCGCCAGCACCAGCATCGGCGCCATCGGCTTCCCCAGCAGCCCTTCTTTCACCAAGGACATTTTGGCCAGCGCATCCGCCAGTTCGTCCACAGTTTTTACGCCATCGAAGATGTTCATCAGCGCCGGTATCTGATCGAAGAGATATTCGCGGTTTCCCAGCAGTGAGTGCATCAGGAAATCTTTCTGAAAAAATGTGTCAGTGGGCGGCGACTGTGCGCTTGCCCCGCGCAAGCGCCCGCGCTCAACGATTGCCAACTTCGTCGCCCAGTATGCACCCCAACTCACGCCGTGAACGGCGATTCGGTTCTTATCCACTTCCGGCCGGGTCTGAACGTAGTCGATGACGCGCGACAGCATTCGCTCGGAATTTTCAGTGACCTTGATTGGCGACTGACCGGTGCCAGGCCCGTCAACCGCTAGGAAGCCGACGCCATAAGGCAGGATGGCCGAGAAGCTTTCCGACAAATCTTCTTTGCGGCTGTCGAGTCCGTTCACCGCAATCACCAGGGGCACCGGGCCTGAACTCGTGGGCAACCGCATGTACGCGATGATCTGTGAGCCCTCGAACGGAATGTGCACGACTTCGAGCGGCGGATCCCAGAAATGAGCGTGCGCGAGAAAGGCTTCAATGGCCTTCTCGTACGAGCGCTGTTTGCCCGGCGACGCGGGAAACGGCCAGCGGCCAAACGAATACAGCCGCCATGCCCGGATGTAATCTGCGTTGGCCTTGGCTGGATCGGTTGCTTTCAGCGCTTTCGCGTCAGCCATGTAGCGGTCGGCGACGCCCATGAAACCGGCCGCCCATTCATCTTTGTCCCTGGTCTTGATGGCAGCAAGGGCTTCGCGAACATCCGCGGGATCGAGTGCAATCAGCGGATACATTCCATTTTCTGCGCGCTTAATGGCTTCGGCCTTGATTTCGTCGAGGGTGCGCTCGCTTTGCTGCGCAAAAATCGAGCCGGGAAGGAGAGTCATCAATACCAATGTAAAACAGACGCGGCGGCCGAACTTGAGCATGGTTCGTCCTTTCACTTTGCGATCTTATTTAGTGATGGATCCGGACAGTGTGCGCGTCCAAATGGTTGCCGGAAGACCGCTATTATAGCTTGGTCTCTGCGTCCTCCGCGCTCTCTGCGTTTCAAGATTTTCGGCAGAAAGCAGGAAACGCAGAGTGCGCTGAAAAAGACCGCAGAGGGCAACCGGGAATTGAGGTCGGGCTGAGCCCGGAGTTGGCTAGCGACTAGCGCACCTCAGAACGGCGGTCGAATCACCACCTCGCTGTCATGGATGAAGAACTGAGCGGAGCACTGGCCGGAGCCACAAATGACCGGCAGCAGACCAGCAACCTGTTTGCGCGTGATCAGCCCGAGCGTCCCGCATTCCGGGCAGGACAGCACTGCCCAGTAAGGATCGTCTTTCTCGCCCACTCGCCCGGCATTCTCCAGCACAAAAACCGTGCCCGGGAGCATCTGCTCCGGGATCCATTCGCTCAGGATGTCCAGTTCTCCCACCATCGCGCCTCCTGGTGCGGCCGAATTTAGTGTGGCCAGATCTACAGAACCAAACCCTACCGCTATGAAGCCGTTCGTTCTTTGCGCATGGAGCGAGAATTCAGACTGCTACCGCTGTTCTTTTTTCCACGAATGTCGGCACGCACCCGCCGCACCGCATCACTGAGACAGATAGTCAGCATCGGCTGCTGCGCGTTTTTCAAAATATCGATGATCTGCCGCGGCGAGGTTTCGAGATAAAGCGTGCGTCCATCCGTCAGCAGGTGGTAGTCAGAGGCGCCACTGACTGTTTCTGCCAGCCGCTTGCTGAACTCCCGCTGCAGAAAACGCATCACCTTGCGCACCCGCTGGAGCGAAAACCCGCGGCGCCGCAACTCGCAAATTACCGCGACCTCCGCCAGATCTTCCATGGAGTACAAACGGCGACGCCCCTCGCGCGCTGGAACTACAATGCCCCGCTCGTCCCACCACTGCAGTTGCCGAGCGGTGATTCCGGTCAGGGAAATCACGTCTCGAGATGTAAAGCGATCCTGCACTTTTCCCCCACAGATGTTTCAAACAATTTGCTGACTAAATGTTTAGAACATTTTAGGGCCGGAGTGGAAAGTGTCAAGCAGACATTTTGTGGATAAAGGGGTGACTAGAGGAGTTCCCGCGTCGAGTTCGGGTAGGCCCGGACGTCCCCGTCCGGCGGGCGAGCGCAGCCTCGCCGGGCTTGTGCGGAGCTTCGCTCTGCCGGGCCATTCGACTGCGCTCAGGGGAGGCTTTCGCGACGTCCGCCCCTACACGGGAGTTCCTCCGCCGACGAAGTGGACGATCTCCAGTTGGTCGCCTTCCGCCAGGTTGGTCTTGTCCCATTGTGCGCGAGGAACGATGTTGCGATTCAGCTCAACGGCAACCCGGTCGCCCTTCATCCCCAAGCGTTCAATCAGAGAAGACAGCGACGCTACACCATCAAACTGACGGTTTTCGCCATTGATCTGGAGTTTCATTGCTGAGAATTCTCACAGGCAGCGCGGTCAGACAAGCCAGGCGCCGAACCCAGGCTAGGCTTCCACCTTCCGTAACTGGAATTTGCGGGTAGCAGTGCGCCCGGTATAGCTGGCTTGCACCAGGATGGATGCGTCAGGCAACGAAGCCTCATCGACATCGATTTTCATCTCAGCGTCGCCCGCGGACCCGGTGACCACCTGGGTGTAAAACGGCGCCGCGTCCGGACGAGCAAAACGCACGGTGAGGCGCGCGCCTTCCACTCCGGCGCCGCCGTCAGTGACGCGCAACCGCAAAACAAGCTGCCGCTCAGCGTGCACCGAGCCGGCGTTCAGCCAATGCACATCCAGCTCCTTGATCGCGGACAGGGCCTCGGGTGTGTCCCGTTTGTCCAGGACTTCACTCAGCCGGCCATCGCGGATCGAGTCCAGCACCAGACGATGCTGGTCGCGCAGGATCTGTTCTTTCTGCTGGTCGGTAAAACCTCCGCGCTCAGCTTTCTCCGCATAGGAAGTGGCCCGCTTGCCCACGCAACGCCCGCGAACGAACACCTGCGTCTGCAGCAAAAGTTCGCCTTCCCGCGCCTCACTCTGCACATGGTAGAGCGTTCCCTCGTGCTTGATGTCGGTATTGAAGCCGAAGATCATGCTATTTCGTACACAATTCACCAATAGCGGCGCAGTTTGTCAGAGGATGCGAGCCAAACGCGCGATTATTCTGTCGCAAAGAACGCGCAGTTTCGCGCGGCTCGCCCAGATCCTTCGCCCCGCAAAATACGCTCGCTCAGGATGACAATCAGTGTCCAAGCCCGGTGCGGTCGCTTGACACCCCTGAGCCACGAACTCTAACCTAGAGTGTTTAGCCTTGGCAGCGAATTATATCTACCTCTCCTATGCCCGACAATTACTTCGCCCGTTACCTGCCTTTATTGATTCACTTCATCGTAGCAGGTGCTTTGGCTACGGGCATCGTGGTGCTGTCCTGGCTGATCGGTTACCGCAAGCCCACCCGCGCCAAACTCTCTCCTTATGAGTGCGGCATGACGCCGGTGGGCGACGCCCGCCAGCGTTTCTCGGTAAAGTTCTATCTGGTCGCCATGCTCTTCATTCTGTTCGATGTAGAGGCGGTTTTTCTCTATCCCTGGGCGGTGATTCTGCGGCAACTGAAGATGTTTGGCTTCTGGGAGATGCTGGTGTACATCCTGATCGTCCTGGTCGGCTATTTTTACGTTTGGAAAAAAGGCGTGCTGGATTGGGGCGCTGCATCATCTGGAAGAGGTGAGGTCTAAGTGCCGCTCGCCCCTGCCATTACCGACCTCGAGAAGCTCAAAGACCACCCCGCAATTACCCGCTTGCGTGGATGGAACCCCGCGGCTGTTACTGATGCCAAGTTTGATCGCGATGAGATAAGCATTTACGTAGAGCGCTCGGCGATTCGCGAGGCTTGCGCCCTGTTGCGCGACGATCCCAATTGTCCGTTCAACTATCTTTCCGATGTAACTTGTGTTGACTGGTATCCCTCCGAACCACGCTTTGAGGTCGTCTACCATCTGCTTTCCATTCCTCAGAAGGAACGCGTGCGGCTCAAGGTGCGGCTGAGCGGAGACGATCCGGCTCTGGAATCGGTCACTTCGGTCTGGCCTTCGGCCAATTTCTTTGAACGTGAAGTGTACGATTTGTTCGGGGTCCGGTTCGCTGGGCACCCATACCTGCGGCGCATTCAGATGCCGGAAAACTGGGAAGGCCATCCCCTGCGCAAGGACTATCCGGTGGAGGGCTATCGCTAGATATGGGCCATCTGACCGCTACGCCCGCGCTGGACGCCGGTCAGGATCGCACCATGATCCTGAACATGGGTCCGCAACACCCGTCTACCCACGGCGTGCTACGCCTTGTGCTGGAGATAGACGGAGAAACCGTGGTGCGGATCATGCCGGACATCGGCTACCTGCACACCGGGATCGAGAAAACCTGCGAAGCCAAGTTCTACCAGCAAGTCGTGCCGCTCACCGACCGCATCGACTATCTCTGCCCGCTGACCAACAATCTTTGCTACGTGCTCGCTGTGGAGAAGTTGCTCGGGCTGGAGATTCCACCCAAAGCACAATGGCTGCGAGTCTTATTGAATGAACTGACGCGCATCAATTCCCATCTGGTCTGGCTGGGCACGCACGCCATGGACATCGGCGCGCTGACCGTGTTCTTATATTGCTTCCGCGAGCGCGAAGACATTCTGCGTTTGTTCGAGGCGGTCAGCGGGCAGCGCATGATGACCTCATACTTCCGCATCGGGGGAGTGGCGCTCGAACCACCGCTGGATTTCTTTGATCGCGTCCGCGACTTCGCCAATCGCTTCCCTGCCAAGGTTGACGAATACGAGAACCTGCTGACCGGCAATCCCATCTGGAAGATGCGTACCAAGGGAGTTGCGCGGATCACGGCGGAAGATGCGATTGCCCTGGGAGCCAGCGGCCCGACGTTGCGCGGCAGTGGCGTTGATATTGACTTGCGCCGTGACATGCCTTACTCCGGCTACGAGAATTTCAAATTCAACGTACCGGTTGCGACCGAAGGGGATGTCTTTGCCCGCTACATCTGCCGCGTGCAGGAGCTGCGCGAATCAAACAAGATCGTGCAGCAGGCGCTCGACGGCATGCCGCAAGGACCGATCAAAGCGGACGCGCCCAAAGTGGTCCTGCCCGACCGGGAAAAGATGAAAACCCAGATGGAGGCGCTCATCTATCACTTTAAGATCATCACTGAGGGCTTCTCGGTGCCGGCGGGCGAAGTTTATCAGGCGGTCGAGTCCCCGCGGGGCGAAATGGGCTATTACGTTGTGAGCGACGGGACAGCCAAACCCTATCGTGTGCACATGCGCTCGGCGTGTTTAGCGAACTTGCAGCTTTTGCCGAAGATGTGCGAGGGACGATTGATCGCAGATGTTGTGGCGGCGATCGGCAGCATTGACATTGTGCTGGGGGAAATAGATCGGTAAGAAATTGGTAATTTAGCAATTTGTAATTGGTAATTGCTGTGCCAACGCCTGACGAATTGCGAGATAGAACTAAAGCATTCGCGTTACGGGTGATTCGACTGTACCGTTCGCTGCCCCAGTCAGCCGACGCGCAGGTGATGGGCAAACAGTTGCTGCGATGCGGGACATCAGTAGCTGCGAATTACAGGTCGGCATGCCGTGCCAGATCCAGGGCTGAGTTTGCGGCCAGGCTAGGGATAGTCGTAGAAGAAGCGGATGAGAGCATGCTGTGGCTCGAGTTGCTGCGAGACTCAGGTATTATCCGCAGCGAGCGGCTCAATGCATTGCAGTCAGAGGCACAGGAGCTTACGGCCTTGTTCACGGCGTCGCAACACACGACCCGTGGGAGATGAAATTGCAAATTACAAATTGCTCAATTGCAAATGAAGTTCTCTGACCAATTCGAATCACGCCTGGCGGAGATGCTTACGCATTATCCGACGAAACGTTCTGCCCTCGTGCCGACGCTCCTCTACGCCCAGGACGAACTCGGCTTTCTGAGCGACGAAGCCATCGCCGAGATCGCCAGCCGCGTCGACCTCACTGAACTCGAGGTCCGCAATGTGATCAGCTACTACTCCATGCTGACCACCAAGCCCCGCGGCAAATACAACGTCCAGGTGTGCACCAATATTGCGTGTTTGCTGCGGGGCGGCGAGGAGATTCTGGATCACTGCAAGAAGAAATTGGGCATCGGCCACAAGGGCACGACGCCCGATGGACTGTTCTCCCTGGAAGAAGTGGAATGCATCGGCGGCTGCAGTTGGGCGCCCGCAGCCCAGGTGAATTACGACTTCCATGAGAACCTGACGCCACAGCAGATGGACAAGGTTCTCGACGAGTACAAGAGGAAAGGAACGCAGTAAGAAATTGGTAATTGAGTAATTCGTAATTTGGTAATTTTTGGCTGGCGGTTTTTCAAATTACCCAATTACAAATTACCAAATTACAAAATGGCTAGCCTGGTTTCCCATCCCGACGAAGTAAAGGTCGTCTCGAAGCGCTTTGGAAAAGGCGCGACCAGCATCGATCGCTACCTGGAGCTCGACGGCTACAAAGCCGTGCAGAAGGCGCTGAGCATGAAGCCGGATGACATTACCGCCCTGGTCAAAGATTCCGGCCTGCGCGGACGGGGTGGCGCGGGGTTCAATGCTGGGCTGAAGTGGTCCTTCGTCCCCAAGCAATCGCCGAAACCCAAGTACATTCTTTGCAACGGCGACGAAAGTGAACCCGGCACCTGCAAAGACCGGCTAATTTTCGAGCATGACCCTCACGCAGTGATTGAGGGCGTCATCATCGCCGGGATCGCCGTCGGTTCGCATACCGGCTACATCTACATTCGCGGTGAATATCGTTATTTGTCGGAGATCATGCAGAAGGCCATCCGCGACGCCTACGCCAGGGGATTTCTCGGCAAGAACATTTTCGGCAGCGGCTACGACTTCGACGTGTACTGGCACGGCGGCGCGGGGGCCTACGAGGTCGGCGAAGAGTCGGCGCTGATGGAATCACTTGAAGGCAAGCGCGGCATTCCGCGCATTCGCCCTCCGTTCCCTGCCGTGGTCGGACTCTGGGGCGGGCCGACCGTCATCAACAACGCTGAGACGCTGGCCAGCGTTCCGCACATCATTCTCGGCGGGGCTGACTGGTACGCGAAATTAGGCACGCCCAAAAACGGCGGCACCCGGCTGTTCTGCCTGAGCGGGCACCTGAATCGCCCGGGAGTTTACGAGCTGCCCATGGGATATAACCTGAAGAAGATGATCTACGAAGTGGGTGGCGGCATTCCCAACGGACGAAACCTGAAAGCGGTGGTGCCAGGTGGTTCGAGCACGCCGGTTCTGACGCCAGCAGAAATCGACGTCCCAATGGACTTTGACGCGATGACGAAAGCCGGAACCATGCTGGGATCCGGCGGCGTGGTCGTGGTCGACGACACGACCTGCATGGTGAAGTTTGCGCTTCGCATTATGAAGTTTTACCAGCACGAGAGCTGCGGATGGTGCATTCCCTGCCGCGAAGGAACCGACTGGTTAAAGAAAACGCTGAGCCGCTTTCACTCCGGCGGCGGAGTCAGGAAAGACATCGATAATATTCAGTATCTCGCGGAAAACATGCTGGGACGGACGTTTTGCCCGCTGGGCGACGCGGCGGCCATGCCTACGATTTCGATCGTCAAGAAGTTTCGCAAAGAGTTTGAAGACCATCTGGATGGCCGGCCGTGTCCGTTTGAAAAGGCTGGTGCAGAGCTGGTAACGGCATAGCGAGGAGTTGTAATTGGGTAATTTGTAATTTGCAATTGGCAGCCCGAGTTCAAATTGCCAATTACAAATTACCAATTAGAAATCATGGCGGACGTAAACCTCACAGTCGACGGCAAGAAAGTCACGGCTCCCGCGGGGACGCTGCTGATCGAAGCCTGCAAAAGTGTCGGGATCGAAGTGCCGTCGTTCTGTTATTACCCCAATCTGTCGCTGCAGGGCGCTTGCCGCATGTGCCTGGTAAAGGTCGAGAAGATGCCCAAGCTGCAGACTGCCTGCACCACGGTCATCAGTGAAGGCATGATCGTCATCACCGAGAGCGACGAAATCCGGCAGGCCCGCAAGAGCATGGTCGAACTGCTGCTCGGCAATCATCCGCTGGATTGCCCGGTGTGCGATGCCGGCGGTGAGTGTGAACTGCAGGACATGACTTTCTCCTACGGCGCTGCCGAATCGAAGTTCATCGACATCAAGAATCACCGCGAGGAACAGCAATGGTCGCCGGTGGTGTACTTCGACCGGCCGCGCTGTATCTTGTGCTATCGCTGCGTGCGGGTGTGCGGCGAGGGCATGGATGTGTGGGCGCTGGGCGTGCAGAACCGCGGCGTGAGTTCGATTATCGCTCCCAATAAAGAGGACCACCTGGAGTGCGAAGAGTGCGGCATGTGCATCGACATCTGCCCGGTGGGTGCACTGACTTCCGGCGCTTATCGCTACAAGACACGTCCCTGGGAGATGAAGCACATCGGCACAACCTGCACGCACTGCGCCGACGGTTGCAAGACCACGCTGGGCGTGCGCCGCGCCGATACCGGCATGGAGATCGTGCGCGGTGACAATCGCGATAAGAGCGGCATTAATGGCGATTTTCTCTGCATCAAGGGACGGTACGGCTTCGATTTTGCGCACCACGAAGACCGGCTCACCCAGCCTCTGATTCGCAAGGATGGTCGGCTGAGTCCTTCGACTTGGGAAGAAGCGTTTGAGCTCATCGGAAAACGCTTCCGAGAAATCTGCGACCGCGATGGCGGACAGGCTATTGGCGTAGTCGGCTCAACCCGCACCACCAACGAAGAGAATTACCTGCTGCAGAAATTTGCGCGGGTGGTGTTGCGGACCAACAATATCGACCACCACCGCACTGCCGACTTCCCTGCCTTCGCCGCGGCGCTTGCGGGCAAGCCCGAGATAACGGCCAGTATGCGCGATGTCTTTAATGCTCCGGCAACTCTGCTGATCGGCAACAATCCCACCGAGCAGCATCCGCTGCTGGCGTGGCAGATTCGCAACAATGTTCGCTTGCACCGCGCTCGCTTGTACGTGGTTAATTCGCAGCCAATCAAGCTGCGGCGTCAGGCAACGAGCTTTACGCAAGTTCAGTCGGAGATTGCCTTTGCCGGATTTCTGGGCGGCAATGATTCGCTAGCCGATTCCTTTGGCGCGCGTGAAAGCTGGTCAGCGCTTCGCGATAAGCTCCGCACAGAGAAAGATCTGGTCATTATTTTCGGCTCCGAGATCTTTGGGAATGGAATTGCCGCGCTGGCAAAATTTGCTTCTGGAAATCCGGGAACAAGACTAATCTGCCTGGCTGATTATGCCAATTCGCGCGGCGCGGCGGATATGGGCCTCTATCCTGACTTGCTGCCCGGATACCATCGCCTTGCTGATGAGGGCAGATTTCACCAGGAATGGGGGGGCGTTTCTCAGACTGCCGGCCTCACACTGCCGCAGATGGTACAGAGCGCACAGGCAGGCAAGCTGAAAGCTCTCTATGTGGTCGGTGCGAATCCCGTCGAACATTTCAGCATCGATCCTTTTGCCTTTTCCCGCAGTTTTGTGGTGGTCCAGGATATGTTCCTGACAGAAACCGCAGCCATTGCCGACGTGGTCTTGCCCGCTGCCAACGCCTACGAGAAATCTGGAACGTTCACCAACACCTGCGGCGACTTGCAACTGGTCAAGCAAGCGGGCGAAGTGACCGGAACAAAATCGGATTTCGAAATGATCGTCCGCATCGCCGACGCGATGGGATTCGAGGTCCACAAGCTCGTTCCGTTTGGCCGGGGTACGCAGGCCGACATGGGTCAGTCTCGCGGCGCGCACTCGGGCGAGGCTGACCGTCACGCGGTGTGGCTGGAAGCGCGCGGACTGGAGCCCAGGATGAGCCCGTTCGATCCCATCGCCATCCTGGATGAAATTCAGCGCCTGGTTCCGGAATATGCTGTCTCGCGCATCAATCTGCTGGCCGGAAATGACCAGCACACAACCCTCGCCGACAGCGGCCCGGGAGCCGTGCATGATCCGGAACTGATCATGCCGGCCAACGATGATCTTTTCAGTTCCGGCACCCTGGGCCGTTACTCCCGCACCTTGAATTCTGTCATGGAAAACCGTCGTATGCAGCCGGCGGAAGCCGATGTCGCCGCCGATTGAGTGAGAGAGACCTTCATTGCTGAGCATTGAAACTTTCATCTTAGTTTCAGTCATCAAGATCGTGATCACCATCGGGTTACTGCTCGGCGGGGTGGCTTACACGGTCTGGCTGGAGCGCAAAGTCGTCGGCCATATTCAGAACCGCTGGGGTCCCACGCGGGTGGGCCCGTTCGGTTTGCTGCAGCCGATCGCCGACGGCCTGAAATTCATCTTCAAAGAAGATCTCACGCCGCCGCATGTGTATAAGCCTCTGTACATAGCCGCGCCCATGCTGGCGCTGATCTTTGCGCTGACCTCGATCGCCGTCATTCCCTTCGGGAACTGGGTGACTATAGCGGGCATTCACACGCCGCTGCAGATCACCGATGTCAACATCGGACTCCTCGTGGTGCTCGGCATCACTTCGCTCGGCGTGTACGGCGTCGCTCTCGCGGGGTGGTCCTCGAACAGCAAGTACTCGCTGCTGGGCGGATTGCGGGCCAGCGCTCAGATGGTGAGTTACGAAATCGCCCTGGGCCTTTCGCTGGTTGGCGTGCTGATTCTGGCGGGCAGCTTCAGCCTGCGTGAGATCGTGGATGCGCAAGGCGGCACATTCTGGGGATTCATTCCGCGCTGGAATATTTTTCAAGGACAGATTGTCGCCTTCTTTATTTATCTGATGGCCGCCTACGCTGAGACCAATCGTGTGCCGTTTGATCTGCCGGAGGCGGAGACGGAACTGGTGGCCGGCTACCACACGGAGTACAGCGCCATGAAATTTGCCATGTTTTTCATGGCCGAATACGCGAACATGATTACGGTGGCTTGCCTGGCGTCGTTGCTGTTTCTCGGGGGATGGCATGGGCCATTGTTTGGGCCGCCGATTTTGCAGGCGATCCTGCCGCTGTTCTGGTTCGTGTTGCGCGTATTTGTATTCCTGTTCATTTACATCTGGGTGCGCGGCACGTTGCCGCGTTTTCGTTACGACCAGTTGATGGCGTTTGGGTGGAAGTTCTTGCTGCCGGTTGCGATTGCGAATTTGGTGATCACGGCGTTGATCGTGGCAGCGAGGGCGTAGAAGTCAGAAGTGAGAAGTCACTAGCTACTAGGTACAAGCTACTCGGTACTGTTTCTAATGCTTCATCTGATCCTATTTTCGGTGTTTGGGATTATCTGTGTCGCGGGCGCGGTCAACCTGCTGGCGCAGCGCCATCCCATCAACAGCGCGCTTTCGCTGGTGGTGGTCATGGGGTCGCTGGCGGCGGAGTATCTGCTGCTGGGCGCCGAGTTCGTTGCTGCTATCCAAGTCATCGTCTACGCCGGAGCTGTCATGGTGTTGTTTGTGTTCGTCATCATGCTGCTGAACGCCGGTGAAGAGGAGCGCACCGAGGGCAGCCGCGTAGCGCTTCTGTTCGGCATTCCCGGCATGGTGGTTGGTAGTCTTCTGATTGCCTGGGTGCTGATCACACACTCTGGAAATGTAACCGTGGCGATCGGAGCGCTTCCCGGCCCGCCAAAAACCATCGGCTGGCTGCTCTTCCATGATTACCTGCTGCCCTTCGAAGTCACCTCTGTGCTGGTGCTGATCGCAATCATGGGCGCCGTGGTGCTCGCCTCACGGCCCGAGTCGACACAAAGAAAGAAGGAGGGCTAATGGTTCCTCTTTCTTATTATCTGGTGCTCGGCGGGATTCTCTTTGCCTGCGGCGTTACCGGATTTCTCATCAAGCGCAACATCATCACGATCTTTATGTCGATTGAGCTGATGCTCAACGGCGTGAACCTGTCGTTCGTCGCCTTCGCCGCGCAGTGGAAGGCGCTCAGCGGCCAGGTTTTCGTATTTTTTGTGATGGTGGTGGCCGCCGCCGAGGCCGCCGTCGGGCTGGCCATCATCATCGCCGTGTATCGCACGCGTGAAACCTTGAACGTCGATCGGGTGAACCTGCTCAAACTATGACGCCCAACCTGCATCTCTGGCTCATTCCGGTGCTGCCGCTGATCGGCGCTGCCATCAACGGGCTGCTCGGCCGGCGTTTTTCCCGCCAGACATTGACGGCTGTGGCGCTCACTTTCTGCGGGGCAGCGTTTGCCATGGCACTGTGGATCGCGGCACGGTTCTCTGCTCTGAATTTACCCCATGTCGAAATGCTGGCGTCGTGGATTCGCGCCGGAGATTTTCAGGCAGACTTCGCGTTCTACCTCGACCAGTTGTCACTCATCATGTTGCTGGTAGTGACCGGCGTGGGATTCGTCATTCACGTTTACTCGGTCGGCTACATGTGGGAAGAGGGCGGCTATTACCGGTTCTTCAGCTACCTGAACTTGTTCATGTTTTTCATGCTGACACTGGTGCTGGCCAACAACTATTTGCTGATGTTTATTGGCTGGGAGGGCGTCGGCCTGGCGTCGTATTTGCTGATCGGGTTCTACTTTCTGCGGGATTCGGCCGCGAGTGCGGGGAAGAAAGCGTTCATCGTAAACCGCATGGGCGACTTCGGGTTCTTGATCGCGCTTTTCCTGCTGATCAAGCACTTCGGCTCGCTGAACTTCGAGCAGGTTTTCCAGAGCGTGCAGCCGATGCGACCGGAAACCGCCGGAGCCGGACTTCTGACCGCCATCGGCTTGTTGCTCATGGTCGGCGCTGCGGGAAAGTCGGCGCAGCTTCCGCTCTACGTCTGGCTGCCGGATGCCATGGAAGGTCCGACGCCGGTCTCCGCGCTGATCCACGCGGCCACCATGGTAACCGGCGGGGTTTACATGGTGGCACGGTCGCACACGATCTTCGAGCGAGCGCCGATCGCGCTGACGGTCGTCGCTATCGTCGGAACGTTGACCGCTCTATTCGCCGCGACCATCGGGATCTGCCAGACCGATATCAAGAAAGTGCTGGCGTATTCGACCATCTCGCAGCTCGGCTACATGTTCATGGCGTGCGGTGTAGGCGCGTTCTCCATGGGCATTTTCCACCTGATGACGCACGCCTTCTTCAAAGGGCTGCTGTTCCTCGCAGCCGGATCGGTCATTCACGCCGTCGGGGGCGAGCAGGATATGCGGCGCATGGGCGGTCTGCGCACAAAAATTCCGTGGACGTTCTGGACCATGACCGCGGCGACCTTTGCCATCGCGGGATTTCCGCCGTTCGCCGGATTCTTCAGCAAAGACGCCATCCTGTGGCAGGCGTACTCCAGTCCTTATGGAAGTTGGATTTATTGGTTGATCGGCGTGTTCACCGCTTTTCTGACCTCGTTCTATATGTTTCGGCAATGGTTTTTGACATTCTTCGGAGAATATCGCGGAGCGCAAGAGCACGGCGAACATTCCGCTGCGCATAGCCAAGGGCATGGCGGAATTCATGAGAGCCCGAAAATCATGCTGGTACCGCTGGTGATCCTGGCGGTGCTGTCTGTGTGCGGAGGATGGATTGGGAGTCAGCGTTTCGATCGCTTTCTGTCGCCGGTTTTTTCCGCTACGGCACCTGCGAACCCGGCAACACCGGCGCCCGAGAGTAAGAGCGAGGCCTCGTCGGAGACTGTGTTCACGGTCATTTCCGTGGGCGCAGCGCTGCTCGGATTTCTGCTGGCCTGGCAGCTTTATCACCGCCGTCCGCAACTTCCGCAGGAGATCGCCCACGCCCTGGGCAGTTTCTATCAGGCAGTTCTCAACAAGTATTACGTGGATGAACTGTATGCCGCGCTGTTCGTAAAACCGCTGGTGGATGGTTCAGCCAAACTTCTGTGGCACGGCATTGATGAGGACATGATCGACGCCACTTTGAACAACAGCGCCGCCGGCGCGCGCGAAGTCTCCGATACCATGCGCCACATGCAATCCGGCAACCTGCGCTCCTATGCCGGCTGGATTGCGGCCGGGGCTGCGGTAGTGATCGCTTACATGGTCTGGATGGGCACACGATGAGCGCGCTCGACAGCTGGATCCTGACGCTCGTGACCTTCGTCCCTCTGGCCGGCGGGATTTTGCTGCTCGTCCTGCCCCGGCGGGACCGCGACATCCGGATTTTTGCCCTGGTGGTTTCGCTGCTCGACTTTGTTCTCTCGCTGCATCTGCCGGTGTACTTCCACCGCGCCCAAGCCGGATTCCAATACGAGCTGAATCAAGCGTGGATTCCGAATCCCAATATCCACTACCACATGGGAGTGGACGGCGTCTCGATGTGGCTGGTGGTGCTGACGACCTTCCTGACGCCTTTGTGCGTCTTGATCTCGTGGAAGTCGATTCAAGACCGGGTAAAGGAATTCTTCATCCTGTTGCTGGTGCTCGAGGCCGCTCTGATCGGCGTGTTCAACGCACTGGATCTGTTTCTCTTCTATTTCTTCTGGGAAGCCACGCTGATTCCCATGGCCTTGCTCATCGGCATGTACGGCCATGGACGTCGCGTCTACGCTGCGGTGAAGTTCTTCCTGTACACGATGATCGCTTCGATGTTCATGCTCGCGGCGATTTTGTGGCTCTACGCGAAGACGGGCACGTTCGATTTCGTCAGCATTCAAGCTGCAATTCGCGGCGGCCAGCTTCAGAGTTTTGTCTCCGCCGCGCCCTGGCTCTTCCTCGGGTTCTTTGTGGCGTTCGCAGTGAAAGTGCCGCTTTTCCCTTTCCACACATGGCTTCCGGACGCCCACGTGGAAGCGCCCACCGCCGGATCAGTTTTGCTGGCGGGAGTTCTGCTGAAGATGGGCACCTACGGCATGTTCCGTTTCAACCTCGGGCTGTTTCCGGAGCAATCGCGCAGCAACGCCTGGTGGATCGTGATTCTTGCCCTGATTGGCATCATCTATGGCGCGCTGGTGGCTATGGTCCAGCCGAACCTGAAAAAGCTGATCGCCTACTCCTCGATCAGCCATCTCGGCTTCGTCGTCCTGGGCATATTCACCTTCACCCAGGCAGGGTTGGACGGAGCAACCTTTGTCATGCTCGCGCACGGCGTTTCGACTGGCGCTTTGTTCATGCTGGCCGGAATCATCTACGAGCGACGGCATACCTACGAGATCGCTGAATTCGGCGGCCTGGCTACTCCCATGCCGGTCTATGCCACATTCTTTTCCTTCATCGTGCTGGCGTCGGTGGGACTGCCGTTGCTCAACGGCTTCATCGGCGAATTCCTGGTGCTGAGCGGGGCTTTCCGCGATCGTGCTGTGTACGGTGTGCTGGGAGCGACCGGCGTGATCTGGAGCGCCTGTTATCTGCTTTGGATGTACCAGCGCGTATTTTTCGGCAAGGTTAAACACGAAGTGAACAACACGCTGCCCGACCTCAGCGGCCGCGAGCAGGCTGCGCTATGGCCTGCGGCCGTCGTAGCTTTGGTAATGGGCGTGGCTCCGTTACTTTGGCTGAATGCCATCGATCCCGCGGCTCAGGCGGCTTTGGCGCCGTTTATGCAGATGGCGAGCAAGGTGGTGGGCCGGTGAACACCGCTCCCGACAATATGATTCCACAGTCCGTTGACTACATCCGGCTGTTGCCGGAAATTGTCCTGACGATCTTTGGCATGATTGTGATGGTGGTGGATCCGCTGCTCGATGAGCGACGAAGCCAAAGAACTCTGGGAACGATCGCTCTGGTAGGTTCGCTGGCAGCGTTGGGCGCCACACTGTTCCAGGCACAGTATCCCGGTCTGGGCTTCTGGAACATGATTCAGGTGGACGCCTTCAGCGTCTTCTTTCATTTTCTGGTTGCGGCCGTCACTGCAGTCGTCGTTCTGACTTCTTACGAATACATGGAGGTGCAGGATATTCGCGCCGGCGAATACTATGGGTTGCTGCTGTTCGGCGCGGTGGGCATGAGTTTGATGTCGTCAGCGGTTGAGCTTGTGCTCATCTTTATTGCGCTGGAAATTTCCTCAATCTCGACCTACATTCTGGCGGGCTTCCGGCGGCGGGCCGCGATCAGCAGCGAGGCTTCCGTCAAATATTTCCTCCTGGGTTCGTTCGCCACGGCATTCTTTCTCTATGGTGTCGCACTGATGTTCGGGGCCACCGGTTCGACAAGCATTCACGTCATCGCTGACGTCCTTCGCTCACCGCAAGTCCCCGTGCTCGCCTACGCTGGGGTTGCACTGATGTTTGTGGGCCTGGGATTCAAAGTTGCCGCTGCCCCATTTCACATCTGGACCCCGGACGTTTACGAAGGCGCGCCATCGCCTGTGGTCGGATTTATGTCCACCGCGCCGAAAGCCGCCGTCTTCGCGGTATTGCTGCGAATCATGTTCGAGGCCCACGCTCCGGGACGCATCTGGCTGATTTGGGTCGTTGCCGCGCTCTCCATGACGCTGGGCAACATCGGGGCGCTGGTACAGGACAACGTAAAGCGATTGCTGGCGTACTCCTCTATCGCCCACGCAGGCTATTTGCTGATGGCATTCGCCGCCCTGCCGGGCAACGGCATTCCAGCAGCGATGTTTTACACCGCTTCCTACGCGGCCATGAACGTCGGGGCTTTCGCCGTGGTCAGCCACTTCGGGAGCGCCGGCGAGCGCTATGTGACGCTCGAAGACTATTCCGGCTTGGGACGCCGTTCGCCGTTGCTGGCCGCTACCCTGACGATCTTTCTTTTGTCGCTGATCGGCATCCCCATCACTGGCGGATTCTTCGCCAAGTTTTATGTTTTCAGCGCGGCGCTGCAGGCGAACCTGGTGGGGCTGGTGATCATCGGCGTGCTGAATAGTGCAGTCGCATCTTATTACTATTTGCGCGTCATCGTGGTGATGTACATGCGTGAGCCGAAGGGAGAGATTTCCGTGTCCCCAATTCCCGCTGGCCTGGGAACGGCATTGGCTATCAGCCTGGTCGCAACCATCTACATGGGAGTTCTTCCCGGACGCCTGCTCGATTACGCCGCTCGCTCGGTAAACGAACTGCTGCATTAACCTCAACTTGCGCTTCACTCCACCGAAACCGCAATGTCCACGTAAGAAAAAATTCTGGCAGACAGCAACCACAGCACGAGAGTCTCCACGAACGACAGCACGATCGGCACCCACGACACTCCGCTCGAAGAGTTGAAGGAAGAATCAAGAACCGTCGCCGCGAGTGCATATACGGGCATTACGTACGCCAAGTGGGGCAATCCAGCCGTATAGCTGAGCAGGGCAGGAAGGCCCATCGCCGCCGCCGTCGCGCCGGCTGCAAAGAAGGGATTGAGAAAAGTCGAAAACAGCAAGGCCACCGTGCCCGCCAGGGCGCAAGCTGCGATCAGGCAAAGCATGAGGAACCAGACTCTTTGCACAGGAAACCCAGCCTGGCCCAGCGTCCAGCTTCCCGTAATCCCCAGCGCGAAGCAATAAATTGAGCAAGCCAGCGTGATACCGATCACCAGGCCGGAAAGATACTGCTGGCGTCCAATTCCTTTGGAAAGAACACTGAGGATTCGCCGGGAGCGGCGGTCATTGTAAATCGCCGAGCAGCCAAAGAAGACGCTAAAAGCGACCACGTACACCGCTACCTGCTTGAAGACGAATAGCAAATCTTCACGCTGGCGGGCGGCATCGGTGGCCAAGCCGAGAAACGCCAGCAACAGCACCCAGAGCAAAAGGACCAGAATCGGCCAGCGTTGTTCCCGCACGAAATTGATGGCGATCAAAAGCACAGGCCTCACAGCAAGCCCTCCGAGGAAGCCGAGTCCGCTTCGGCCGTCACTTCCAGAAAAATCTCCTCCAGCGAACGGCGCTCTGGATTCAAGCTGATGACGTCGCCGCCAAGGCCCCAGATTTTCTCCAGGGCGGCACGCTGCTGACTGGTCGCCACGGAAAAACTCACGATTCCATCATGGGCTGCGCTACCAGAAAAGTTTTCTGCCGCCACACCTCGAGCTGTAATCTCGGTGCGCCCGCGGGTCTCGAGGAGGTCCGCGGTCTTTCCCAACCGGACCAGCCGGCCGCGATGGAGTACCCCCACGCGATCGCAAACTAGTTCCACCTCCGAAAGCAAGTGCGAGCTCAGGAAGATGGTGCGGCCTGCTGCTCGCGCCTGCAGCAGAAGCTCGCGGACGCCGACTCGCGCCAGCGGATCCAGGGCGGAGGTCGGTTCATCCAGAACCAGCAATTCCGGATCGTTGACGAGCGCCTGTGCCAGTCCCACGCGTTGCAACATGCCACGAGAAAACTTGCTGACGTTGCGGCCGACGTCGTCTTGCAACCGTACCCGCTCCAGGACCTCGCGCGCACGTTTCTTCAAAACTGCACCCTTCATCCCGTTGAGCGCCCCGTAGAAGCGGACCAACTGCTCGGCCCGCCGAGGATAAAGAGCAATATTCTCGGGAAGAAAACCCACGCGGCGACGAACGGAATCGTGGCCGAAACGCTCTCCCAGCAATCTGCCGCTGCCGCTTGTCGGCCGCATAAAACCCATGGCCAGATGAATGGCAGTAGTCTTGCCTGCCCCATTGGGACCCAGGAAGCCGAAGATTTCTCCCGTCTCGACCCGCAGGCTGAAGTTGTCCAGCGCACGAAAGCGCCGCCGGCCCAGAAAGCTACGATACTCCTTGCTCACCTGCTCGAATTCCAGCGCAGCACTCACGCGCTTTATTCTAAATGGCCTGGAAAAAGAAGTTGCAGGCCACCTCGATTTCTTGAATTTGACAAGTTGAGTTCCGGCCCGGCATCATAGGGCACACGACAGCGGAGGAACTATGCTTGAACTGGTTCGCAGACTTTGGGCGGAGGACAGGGGTCAAGACATCGCGGAGTATGCTGTGATGTTGGCGGTAATTTTGGTTCTGGTGGTCGGAACGGTGCGGCTGATCGGGGGTAACGCTAACAACGCTTTCTCCGCCACCGCCAGTGCCGTCGGGCAGTAGCCGAGGCTTCCGGGCGCTCCACTGCGGAATCTCATCTTCCACGCGGGCGAGGCAGGCTTTGCCCGCAGGCAAGAAAAATCAGGAGACCGACCGCAGCCCGGATCGGCTTATGTGATATTGCTTGAGCTTGTGATACAGAGAGCTGCGAGGGATGCCAAGCTTTTCCGCGGCTGACTGGACTCGCCAACCCTCTTTGCGCAGCACCTGCTCGATGTACTCTCGTTCGACCTCCTCCAATGTGCGGTGCGAACCATTCCCCGAAAGATTCGGCCGGGATTGACCTTCCAATTGCAGGTCTCTTGCTGCGAGGACAACACTTCCCGCAAGCAGCACGGCACGTTCCAGAACGCTCCTCAACTCGCGGTCATTTCCCGGCCAGGAGTATCGCTGCAGGATCCGCAACGCATCCGCAGACAGCCCGAAATCGCCGGTCCCGATTTCGCCAGCCAGATTGCCCAGGATTTGCGTGGCCAGAACTGGCAGGTCCTCAAGGCGTTCCCGTAAGGGTGAAATGCAAAGAGTGGTCCTGCTGAGGCAAAAATACAGATCACCGCGGAATCGCTTTTCTCGTACCAATTGCGGGAGCACCTGATGAGTGGTGGCAACCAGGCGGACATCGACACTCCGGTCACGGGCACAGCCCAGCCGGCGCATTTTTTTCTCCGTCAGCAGCCTTAGCAGTCTCGATTGCGCTGGCATACCCGCCTGCCCGATGCCCTTGAGCACGGCCGTCCCGCGATGCGCTATCTCCAGCAGACCTGCCCGCTTTTCTTCGTGGCCGGTGACATCGCCGCCTTCGTATCCGAATAATTCTGTTTCCAGCGAGTCCCCAAAAGACCCACCACACTTTATGTCTACACACGGCTCAGAAGATCGGGGACCGTTTTGATGTAACCACCGGGCCAGCAAACCCTTGCCGGTGCCGGGTTCTCCCTGAATGAGAACCGAAGAACCGGTCAAGGCTGTGCCACGCGCCTGATCAGCCAGCGCCTGCATACGATCGCTCTGTCCCAGGAGAGGATCCCCGCCCGAACTGCGGGCCCGGCTTTCGGCCATTTGCCAGCATCGGATCCGTTGATTCTCCAGACTGCGCGCGATCATCTGCGACAGCGCGGATAAATCCACCGGCTTGGTCAGGAACTGCTCGGCTCCCAGCCGGATTGCCTCCATCGCCTGATCGAGTGAACCCTGGTTCGCAAGGACGATGACAGAGATTGGCGGTTCTTCTGCTTTGAGGTGTGAGATCAAGCGATGGCTGCTGCCATCAGGAAGAATAGAACCGAAAATGATAACGTCCGGCGGCGCCAACTGGCAGAATTGCTCGGCCAAACTGCAGGACCCCGCCACTCGGATTTCGTACCCTTTTGCCTGGAGATACTCGGTTACTGTCCGGCACGTCTCCGTGCCATTCTCTATTACCAACACCCGATTGCGCATGTTTGCCCCTGGGGAAAGTTGAAAAGCGCTCGGCCGGAGATCGGTTGCAGGCTTGAGCGCAACTCGTCCTCGTTGAGCGTGCTGGTTCGTGGAGTCTGTCCGAATTGACGAACCAGCCCCGATCAGCAACCTGACGAAGTGATGGGCACGCTTGCCGTAGTGTTAGAGAGTTCGTGAACACTGTAGCCCTATCCGGCCAGTGTTTTACTTAGCACCGAAAAGGTCTGGAAGCGCAATTTGTTGATAGTTGTTACGAAAACAGAACAAGGATGGGGACGGCCCGGAACAGAACGGGATGAAAGGCGTGATACAGAAAGAGGGCCAGAAGACCACCTGCCCTAATACAGCGGCTTATGCCGGCGGGGTTCGGGGTGCGTCCTCCAGTTTCAGCGGCCAGCGATTCGTGGGCTTCGGTTCAGGCCATAAGGCCTCAGAATGTGGACCGGAACGGTCATCCCGCTCCATCAACAGCGGTGCCACGCACCTGAGTGCCTCAACTTCCTGGCGCACGCGCACCAGGTCATTCTCCTTTTGCCGCAGTATTTCTTGTACATCTTTCATGACGAGCAGCACCCCTCCCGCACGTCTCGCAAAACAGAACTTGCTATTTTGGCTGGATCTTATTCCCGCGGCTGGTTGGAAGCATTGTAATGCAGAGCGTCTAGGTTGCAATGTCAAAAAAACCGAATTTGCAACGCCTCTGACTCCGTGATATGTAGAGCCTGCAGCTTGGTTGCACCAGTCGTCGCCATTTCTCACTCGACGCCAAGAGGAGATCCACACAAACATGCCGCTACGCCTGGACCTGATCCATCTCGATGGCACCTTGGCCGAGGATGAGGTCCATGTCTGGCACAACAATCTGGCAGTCTCGGAGCACAGCTTCGAGGAACTGTTCCAGTTGCTTGACACCGGCGAGCGCGATCGGGCAGCACGATTCAAGGTGCCGGACCCGCGCCGCCAATTTGTCATTTCGCGCGCTTTCCTCCGTATCCTCCTCGGTCGCTACCTTCAGCTCGAGCCGTGCTACATTTCCTTCAAAGTCACTGAGCACGGCAAGCCGGAACTGCCGGCTGGTTCCGACCTGCGATTCAACTTGTCCCACACCGAAGGAGCGGCTGTAGTTGCGGTCACGCGAGCGCGACGCATTGGTGTGGACGTAGAGAGAATTCGCCAAAACCTGAATCCCCTCGAACTGGCGGACCGTTTCTTTTCACGAGAAGAATCAGAGTGGTTACGGTCGCAGCCCGTCTCCCAGCAGTTTGCGGCGTTTTTCGCCTGCTGGACCGCCAAAGAAGCCTACGTCAAAGCCTGCGGCGGCGGTCTCTCCATGCCGCTGACCGCCTTTGCTGTGATACCACGCTCGGGCAATGCAGAATTGCAGTTGCAGATCTACGGAGAACCTGAGAGCGCCGGGCGCTGGTCGCTGTGGCAGCTCGACTTTGGGCCAGACTTGCGCAGCGCTGTGGCTGTTGAGGGAGAAAACCTCGCCGTGCGCATCGGAGAGTGGTCGCCGTCGCCCTGATTCTGCGAACCACATCTCGAGGGGCGCCCATGGATTTTCGTGTCGGCGACCACGAAAATCGCCGGTAACATTGCTATCGAACGGCTGATTGGACTTCCCATAGTGCAAAAACCCTGGAAAGCCCGCTTGCAACGCTGTGCGTCCGTGGTTGCAGTTTCCTCAGCCTTGCTCATTCCTTGTTTCTGGCAGACAAGGATTCAAGGTGGAGATCTCTCCAGCCATCTCTACAACGCATGGCTAACCCTGGAGCTCGAACGCGGCCAGGTATCGGGTTTGTGGATTGCGCACCAATCCACCAATGTCGCCTTTGATCACCTGCTCATCTGGCTGCTTCCTGCCGTCGGCCAGGTCTGGGCCCAGCGTGTTGCCGTTTCTCTCTGCGTGCTTGTGTTCAGTTGGGGAGTGTTCGCTTTTCTGGCAGCGGTCGCGAGAAGATGGCCCTGGGAATTTCTACTATTCATCGCCCCCTTAGCTTACGGGTTTGGGTTTCACCTCGGATTTTTCAACTTCTATTTTTCGGCGGGTGTATGTTTCTGGTTTCTCGCCGTAACGTGGAATTCTGGCTCCAGGCGGACAGTTCTCGCCGCTCCGCTGTTGCTGATTGCGTGGTTAGGACACCCGATTCCAGTGCTGTGGGCCGTGGGGGTGTTCGTGTACCAGAAACTGTCAGCGAGGTTCCGAAGTCTGGTGCCGGCCCTTCCCAGCGCATCTTTGCTCTTGATTCTCATCCTGCGAGTTTCACTGCTGCATTTCTACCGGGCGATCTGGTGGCCCGCACAGTTGTTCCTCGTCACAGGCGCAGACCAGGTGTTCCTTTACTGCAGACGGTATGGGCTTGTCATGGTCTTGCTTCTCGCAATTTGGATCGTGATGCTAAAACGGCTGGCGGACAATGAAAGCTGGAAGATCGTCGCTGCCAGTGTCCTGGCGCAATTGTGGATGCTAACTGCGGCAGGAGTGTTCCTTTTGCCGCGCAGCATTCTTGTCGATCCGGCAAAAGCGCCGCTTACCTTCCTGCCGGAGCGGTTGTCGCTTTTTTGTGCAGTTCTCTTTTGTGCCCTGTTGGCAAAGATAAAGGCATCACTGCGTTGGCCCGGGAAGGTTGCCGCAGCCGTCATGGTGCTGCTTTTCTTCGGATTCGTCTATGACGATTCCCGAAAGCTGAATCAACTGGAAGATCGAATGGCGTTCGCAGTAACGGCGCTGGAACCGGGTCAGCGAGTTGTGTTCGTTCCGGCGAGCGAAGCCGCCCGCCTTCCTCCCCCGTTTCATGTCATCGATCGGGCATGTACCGGACACTGCTTCAGCTATGGCAACTACGAACCATCAAGCGGGTATTTTCGCTTGCGGGCCAACCCGGAAAATCAAGTCGTCATGGCCAGTTCCTGGGACTCGCACCAGATGGAATTGGGAAATTACATCGTCATGGCTCGGGACGTGCCGCTTTATCAGGTGATTCCGGTCAGCGCGGCACAAACGGAATTTCGGACAATCGAGCTCAGTGCGGGAGAACAGGTTCGCTGGAGGGTGGGCGGACAATGAACGGCAACGTATCGATAGCAGAGCTGTGATGAGGTCTTCGCATCCGCCCCATTAAACCCGTGACGCAGCCTGCACCCGTCCCTTCCACAACCCTCCGCGTCCCTGCCAGTGTTGAATCGCCGACCAGAAGGTAGCTCCCGTATAAAATGCCGCCGTCAGCGGCAGGAGCGGCGCCCAGAGCGGCGACAGGCCATAAAAACGCAACGTTGGCCAGTAAGCGATCGACAGTAATAGCCAAGCCGTTCCGCCCAACATGGCAGGCCACATACCCAAGCCAAGCAAGCTGAGAACCAGTAAGATCGGCGGCGCGAGATAGGTGATGAACATCGCGGCCATGACTCTGCAGAGCATCAGCGTGGAATGGTCAAGTTGCGTGAAGGCCGTGCGCGAGATCATGCGGCCGATCTCCGTCGCACTGCGGTAGCTCCGTAGACTGCTTGCTTTCGTAGTCAGGCCAAGCCACACGCGTCCACCCGGTTTTACTGCGCGGGCCAAGGCGCAATCGTCGATGAGTTGGTCGCCGATTGCAGCGATGCCTCCGATTCGCGCCAGAGCTGCCGGCCGGATCAGAATGCAACCACCAGCCGCAGCCGCCGTGCGCCGGTCGCTCCGTGCGACCCACGCCGGAGGATAGAGCTTGAAGAAGAAAAAGATGAATGCCGGGAGCAGCAATCGTTCAGCCCACGACTCGCAGCGCAGCTTCACCATCAGCGAAACCAGGTCGAGGTTTTGACTCTCAGCGCGTGCAATCAGGCCGCGCAGATTGTCGGTCTGATGAACGATGTCCGCATCGGTAAGCCAGTAATAATCAGCCTGAAACGAGGCTGCCGCCGCCAGCCCTTCCGAAATCGCCCACAATTTCCCGCTCCAGCCCTGAGGCAGCGATCGGGCAGAAACCACCGTCAGTCGCCCCGACCCACCAGCCTGTTCCGCAGCCTGCAAGGCAATCTGCGCGGTCCCGTCAAGACTCTGGTCATCGACAAGAAAAATATGAACCTGTCCGGGGTAATCCTGCCGCAGCAAAGAGCTGACGGCCAAGCCGACAAACTCAGCTTCGTTCCTAGCGGGCACGATGACGGCGATCTTCCGCGGAGGTGCGGATTGCGCGGCTGGAGGAGGATCGTCGGCGTGCATCCGCCAGAATCCGCCTCGCGCCAGAAGCAGCCAGATCCAAATGCCGAGCGACGCTGCGCCGATGCAATCCGCAATCATGTGCCAGGTATTATCGCCCGACCCCGGTTCCGATGGTACCCTGCATAACAGCACACCTTTGTTGTAATCTGTCTCGCGCCAGACGAACAGCGAGTCTGGCACATTCTTGTACGGAGGAAATAATGAAGATAGGTTTTCTGTTGTCTTGCCTGGCCCTCACCGCAACAACCCTGGCGCAGGAGAGTTCGTGGCCGAAGGCCAAGCCCGAAGACGTGACTTCACCCACCGCTGTAGTCAAAGCCTCGTACGCTGCCATTTCAGGTCCGCCGGGCCAGATGCTCAATCTCGATCGCTTTCGCTCGCTTTTCCTGCCCAACGCCCAACTCGTAAGCGTAGGTTCAAAAGATGGCCAAGCTTCAGCTCACGCTCGGACGGTGAAGGAGTTCACTGACATGATTACAGGCAGCGTCGGCAAAGACGGGCATGTGGAGCACGAGATAGCCGAGCGGGTCGAGGTGTACGGCAACATCGCCCACATCTGGAGCTCGTATGAATCGCGCCGCACACCCGATGATCCTCAGGTCACGCGCGGCATCAACAGCATTCAATTGATGAACGATGGCAAACGCTGGTGGATCAGCGGCGCACAGTGGCAGCACGAAACTCCGCAGAATCCCATCCCAGCGGAGTACCTGGGCCCGACCAAGTGAGCACTTCGATGCTCGAAGGATTCATGGGCATGAAGCGATTGGCGGTTATCGCAGTTCTCGTCCCGGTGTTGGCCGCGCACGGATTTGCCCAGGTTAACCAGTCCGATCCTTACAAGTCGACGCTCGACCATCTCCAATCACTGACGACGCTGCCTCTGGCCGATTGGCGCGCTCATGCCGACGTCGCCCACCCGGAGGATCCTTCCCTCGATGAGTCGGCTTGGGATGCTGTGTCGGTCGGCAGCAAATGGACGGGGCCACGCGTCTTGCGCCGCTGGATCGAGATTCCGGAGAAAGGCAACGGCTACGCTGTGCAGGGCTCGCGGATAAAACTCGACACCAGCTTTGATTTCCCCTGGAACAACAAAGGGCCGGTCACGATTACGATCTTTTCCAACGGATCGCTGATATCTCGCGGCGATGACGACATGCAGCAACCGATTCCGCTCACGGACAACGCACAACCTCACCAGAAATTTCTGATCGCCGTGCGGGTTGTCTCAAACGATGCGGATACAACTTTCCAGCGCGCGCAGTTGTTGATCGAATCGCCAGCCAGCCGGCCCGATCCCGCCTTGCTGCGAACAGAAATCCTCGCTGCTCGACCCATGATCGCCACTTATGAAGATGGCCGAACTGAGCGTGAACAGACCCTCGACGCTGCTATCCGAGCTATCGACTTTGCTGCGCTGGACAAAGGTGACCAGGCCGGCTTCGATGCTTCCTTGCGCCAATCCCAGGCCAAATTGCAGAGCCTGAATCCCTGGTTGAAGCAGTTCACCGTGCGCGCCATCGGCAACTCGCACATCGATATGGCCTGGCTGTGGCCCTGGACCGAAACCGTGGAAGTGGTGCGCAACACCTTTCAGAGCGTTTTGGATTTGATGCGGGAATACCCCGACCTCAAGTTCACAATGTCTTCTGCCCGAACTTATGAGTGGATGCAGGAAAAATATCCCGATTTGTTCCGGCAGATCCAGCAGCGGGTCAAAGAAGGCCGCTGGGAAGTCATTGGCGGCATGTGGGTCGAGCCTGACCTCAATATGCCCGACGGAGAGTCGCTGGTACGCCAGATTCTTGTCGGCAAACGATATTTTCAGAAAAATTTCGGCGTGGACGTCAAGATCGGCTGGAATCCGGACTCCTTCGGCTACAACTGGCAACTTCCGCAGATCTACAAGAAGTCCGGCATCGATTACTTCGTGACCAGCAAGCTGCTCTGGGCAACCGATTACACCCGCTTCCCCTACAGGCTGTTCTGGTGGCAGGCGCCGGATGGAAGCCGCTTGCTCTCTTACTTTCCGCATGAGTACGCCAACCAGTTCGAAGCGGAGCAGATCACGCAGGATTTGTCGCTTTATGCGCCGCTCATTTACGGGCCGAAGGCGAGTGACCAGCCCCAGATGCTCTACCTGTACGGCATCGGCGACCACGGCGGCGGACCTACGCGTACTATGCTCGACCGCGCGGATCGCCTCCGAGACTCGGAGACCGTCTTCCCAAGAATCCAGTTCAGCACGGCCGGGTCATTTTTCGCTGACCTGCAAGCCGAGCTTCCTAAACTGAACGTACCTATTTGGAATGATGAACTCTACTTCGAGTACCACCGCGGCGTGTACACCAGCCAGTCTGAAACCAAAAAGCGAATTCGCCGTGACGAACAACTTACGCTTGACGCGGAAAAATATGCGTCGCTGGCGTCGCTTTTTGGGTCGGCTTATCTGCAACCGGAGTTTGAACTCGCCTGGAAGAATCTGCTGTTTGACCATTTTCACGACATCATGCCCGGGTCCGGCATTTCGGTGAACTACCTCGATGCGAAGCGAAACCTGGAGGATGTAGCGCGAGTAGATCGCCAGATCACTCACAGCGCGCTGGCAGAGATATTGGCGCATATCAACACTCGAGGCGATGGCGTGCCGGTTGTGCTGTTAAATTCGCTGTCCTGGCCGCGCCGTGAAGTGATTGAAATCGAAGGCCAGCTTCCGGTGCTGGCCAAGCAAGTCGAAGTTGTCGATGCCTCATCAGGAAAACCGGTTCCATCGCAGTTGCTATCCGTGGAAGCTGGCACAAACCGCATGCGCTTGCTGGTGCTGGCAAACGTTCCCGCAATCGGTTACGCGACTTACTTCGTGCGCCCGGCGGCAACGGCAAGCCGCACTGATGTAGCGCTGAAAGCTTCCTCCGGTTCCCTGGAGAATGAATTCATTCGGGTCAAAATCGATCCGCAAACTGGCTGCATAACCAGCCTGTTTGACAAGCGCAGCCAGACCGAGGCTCTCGCTCCGGCCGAGACCGACACGGGCGGACCCAAGACCTTTGCCTGCGGCAATTTGCTGCAGACCTTCTACGACAAACCTCAGCGCTGGGACGCCTGGAACATCGACTCTGATTTCGAGAAGCAACACTGGGACCTAACACAAGCCGACGAAGTGAAGCTGGTGGAAAACGGTCCGCTGCGGGCGGTAGTCCGCGTGAAAAAGCATTTTCAGAACTCAACTTTCGTGCAGGACATCACCATGTACGCCGGCGTGCCGCGTGTTGATGTGAAGATGAGCGTGGACTGGCAGGAAAAACACATCCTGCTCAAGGTTGCGTTCCCCGTGAGCGTCCACACTGACAAAGCAACATTCGAAATTCCGTATGGCTCGATCGAGCGTCCGACCACGCGGAACACTCCGGCCGAGCAGGCCAAGTTTGAAGTGCCGGGGCTGCGCTGGGCCGATCTCTCCGACGCCAAGCACGGCTTCAGCCTGCTCAATGACAGCAAGTACGGATACGACGCGAAAGGCAACGTGTTGCGATTATCGCTGCTGCGCTCGCCGGAATGGCCCGACGCGCACGCCGATGAAGGCCATCACGAGTTCACCTATTCTCTCTATCCGCATACCGGCACGTGGCGCGATGCCGAGACCGTGCGCCGCGGATATGACCTCAACTATCCGCTGATCGCCATGCCAACCGGCGGGCACCAAGGTCCGCTTCCTGCTGAACACTCCTTCCTGCAGTTGCACCCTGACAACGTAATGCTCACTGCACTCAAGCGAGCAGAAGATGACAATGGGCTGGTCCTGCGCTTTTACGAGTGGGCGGGAAAGGAATCAGAAGTGAAAGTGCAATTGCTGTCGGGAGCGCAATCTGCATCGGAAGTCGACCTGATGGAGAAACCGGTCGCACCTCTTTCTGTCCACGATGATGCCGTCATCGTGCACACCAAGCCTTACGAGATCAAGACGGTGAAAATCCAGTTTTCGATGCCTGCAGCGGCACCCTGAGCTTACTGTGAAACCCACATGAAGCTGAACGCACATTTGGTCAGAGCTACGATCGTCGCCGCGCTCGGCGGCTTACTGTTTGGGTTTGATACCGCCGTGATTTCCGGCGCGATCGACACTCTGCGGAAGAGCTACGATCTCTCACCGGGTTTGCTGGGCGTTACCGTCGCGAGCGCGCTCTGGGGAACCATCCTGGGCGCCATGTTCGCCGGATTTCCCGGGGAGCGCTATGGTCGCCGCGACAGCCTCCGGCTAATGGCGGTCCTTTATCTGATTTCCGGACTCGGCTGCGCCGTCGCCTGGAACTGGGATGCACTGGTATTTTTTCGCTTCATCGGCGGCCTGGGAATTGGCGGTTCTTCCGTGCTTGGCCCGATGTACATCGCCGAGATCGCACCCGCCCGGCTGCGCGGCCGCCTGGTGGGGGTCTTTCAGTTCAACATCGTCTTCGGGATCCTCCTGGCTTACTTCTCCAACTATCTGATCGGTCTGCAGCGTTTCGGGCTATCGGAATGGCGGTGGGAGTTGGGCGTAACCGCCGTTCCAGCGGCGTTATTTTTCGTGACACTTTTCGGAATCCCGCGCAGCCCGCGCTGGCTGGTGAAAAAAGGCCGTCTTGCCGAAGCCCAAACTGTCCTGCAGTGGACCGGAGCGGAAAATCCCGAGCGCGAGTTGCAGGAGATCGTCGAGTCCATCAATGTGGATCAACGCCACGCCGCCGAAACCCTGTTTTCCCGTCGATATCTTCTGCCAATCTTCCTGGCGGTCACGGTCGGCATGTTCAACCAACTCTCCGGCATCAACGCGATTCTCTACTACCTGAACGACATTTTTGCCCAGGCAGGTTTCAGCAAGCTCTCCGGAAATCTTCAAGCCGTCGCGGTCGGAGGCACCAATTTGCTGTTCACCATCATTGCCATGTCGGTCATCGACAAGATTGGCCGGAAGGTACTGTTGCTGATCGGCGCGGTGGGTATGGCCGCTTGCATGGCCGGAGTGGCAACAATCTTCTTCACTGGTCGCCATCGGGATCGCTTGCTTTGGCTGCTGATCGCTTACATCGCTTGCTTTGCATTTTCGCAAGGCGCCGTCATTTGGGTGTACCTTGCTGAGGTTTTTCCCAACAACGTACGGGCCAAGGGTCAGAGCCTGGGCAGCTTCTCGCACTGGTTCATGAATGCTCTCATCTCGCTGGTCTTTCCGCTCCTGGCGGCGTCTGCGAGCGGCTACCCGTTTGTCTTCTTTTCCGCGATGATGGTGCTGCAGTTCTTTGTGGTGTGGTTCGTGTATCCGGAAACCAAGGCGCTCACGCTGGAAGAGATGCAAAACAAGCTGGGGATCGGTTGACGTTCGCTGCTAATCAGTGCTGCTCGAACAGTTCCGTCCGATCGATGCGTTCGCCCTTGAACACTACGATCGAAATCCGTTCCGTCGCGGTGATGTCCTGCAGCGGATTGCCGTCTACGACCAGGAGATCGGCATCATTGCCCGGACGGATGGAACCAATCTTGGTTTCCGCTCGCAACAGCCGAGCTGCGTTGAAAGTGGCAGCCTGCAGCGCGACCGCAGGCGGAATCCCTGCCTGCACCCAGAGCTCGAGTTCATGTTGCACGGTCGGACCGTGCATGACCAACAAATTGCCCGCGTCGCTGCCCGTCACAAGTAAGATTCGGTGCTGATAGGCGCGTTTCAGATTGTCGGTAGCGATCTGCATGTCGATCGGATACTTCGCCAGCGAGCTGCGAATGGACTCGCCCTCCTTCGATGCGAACGCCTCCGCCGTTCCCTGCAAGAGCGCAGGTGGGGCCACTTGCTGTACCAGGGAGCGCTTCAGCAAATCGGTGTTCCCTGCCGCGACATCCTTGAATGCCTCGCCCACGCTGAGAGTCGGATCGTAAAAGGTCCCTTGAGTCGCCATTTGCTCGAATAATGCATCGGGAATCACTTCGCGAAACGACCCGTGCTCAATGGAGTCAGCGTGAGCGTGAACGGCATCGGCTACATCACGCGCATCTCCCGTGTGCACGGCAAGTGGCAGGTTATCAGCGTGCGCTTCCTGGGCCACGGCATCAAACAGGCCAGTATCCATGCGGTTGAACACGCGCCCTCCGCCGCCCGATTCCAGAATCGCTTTGATGCAGTCGACCCCGCGGTTCTTCAGTTCATCCACTTGCTGGCGGGCCTCTTCCGGAGAAGCGGGAAGCCGTAGGAACCCTTTGTTGAGGTTGTCCCGAATAACCGGAGGGAGGTCCTTGAAAATTTCAGTGCCGTGTCCGCCTGGCGCGGTGAACAATGGGCCGCAAGTGTAAAACTCCGATCCCAGCAACTCTCCGCTGTTCACGGTGGAGCGGGCTTTCAGAACACTGTCGAGCACGTCGCCAACGCTTCGCACCGTAGTTACGCCGCTGTATAGGTAAGCCGCCAGATTGCGCAACAAGGTCTTGTCGGGATCAAAATCTTTCATGTCCGTGTAAATGCCGCCCGGTGCACCCAGGTGCACATGCACGTCAATCAGGCCGGGAAGGATGGTTTTGCCGGCGGCTTCGACCGCCTCCGCCTTAACCACTTTCGGATCCGGCCCCGCGCCCTCATAGACCTCCGCGATCTTGCCACCGCGAACCAGGACAGCACCGTTCTCAATCACTTTTCCATCGCCCACAATAATGCGCGCGTTGCGAATCAGGAAGCTTTCGCTGCGGGCGAGTTGCCGCTGTAAAATCTTGGTCTTCACCACACCGGTGCGGGTGTGCATTTGCCACGCGCCCAACAGCAGAAACGGCAGCATCACCGCACCCAGCCAGAGCTTGGCCGAATTTTTTATCTTCTCCTCTTTTTCCCAGCGAAACAGCTTGTACGCAATGAACAGGCCGACCGCCGTGGTGAGGATCAGTGCCCCGACCGGCTGGAGATTTGCGCTCAGTCCCTCGTTTCGGAGCAGCATGGCCTGCACGCCCGTCACCAGGTAAGTGGCAGGCAAAAATTGCGTGACCACCAACAGCCACGGCGGGAACATGGAAAGCGGAAACGTCGCGCCGCTGAGGAACAGCATCGGGAGATAGACCAACTGCACCAGAATCTGGCTTTCCTGCATTGAATTCGCCACCGATGCCAGGATCATTCCGATGGCGCGGAAGCCTACGATTCCCACCGTCACGAAGATCAGAATCGATCCCATAGTCGCCGGCCACGGCATGCCATAGATGAAATGCGCCAGGGCAAACATCAGAAAAACGTATGGCATGAACACAATCCAACCGGTTACGGTGGCGGCGACCAGCAGCGGTAAAGGCCCGATGGGGGTGACTTTGTAACGGCGCAGGATGTTCGCCTCACGCTCCTGCACCGCGCGAATGCCCGCGCCAAATAACCCGTTGCCGAGGATGCCGATGATGATGACCATGGCGATCACGATGGTCATGGCAGAGCCGCGCTCGGCATGAAACGCCTGCGCAAAAATAAAGAAGAAAATCAGCGGAAACATATAATTGAAAAAGATGACCGACCTCTGGCGCAAAGCCAGCTTCAGGTCGAGTGCGATGAGTGCTTTGTAGGTTTTCATTCGCGCAGGCTCTTTCCCGTGAGCTCGATGAACACGTCCTCGAGGGTCGGCTGCTTGAGGTGCACGTCGGTCAGTTCCAGTCCTTGCTGATCGATCCACTTCACTAGATCCACTAGCGTTGCTGCGGGGCGCTTCGAGTGCACGGTCAGCGTCCGGCCAGTTGTATCCAGGGCACTCTGCGTGGCCTCCGCCCATGCCGGACGGTTTTCCGGAAACCGCGTCGCACAGGTGACCACAATGCTGGAAGCCGTACCGCTTTTCTGTTGCAGGCGGCTGGGCGAATCCAGCGCGATGATTCGCCCCTCATCGATGATCGCCACGCGGTCGCAAAGACGCTCGGCCTCTTCAATGTAGTGAGTGGTCATCAGGATGGTTCGGCGCTCGTTCTTCAGTTCCTCTAACAACGAATGGATTTCGACCCGGACCTGCGGATCGAGGCCGGTGGTGGGCTCGTCCAGAAAAATGAGTTGGGGATCGTTCACCAGGGCCAGGGCAAGCGCCAGCCGCTGTTTCTGGCCGCCGGAAAGCGTGCCATAAAAGACGTCCTTTTTCTCTTCCAGTTGCAATCGCTTCAGCAATTGTCCCAGGTTTGCATGCTGAGTGTAGAACGCGGAAAACACGTCCAGAGCTTCGTGGACGCGAATCTTGTCGGGGAGATTGGTGGCCTGCAGGCAGACGCCGATGCGGTCCTTAAGCTGCCTGCGCTGCACATCGGGATCGAAGCCCAGCACCGCGACCTGGCCTGCAGTGCGAGGCCGCAAGCCCTCCAGTATTTCTACCGTCGTAGTCTTTCCTGCCCCATTGGGACCCAGCAGGCCAAAAACTTCGCCGGGTTGGATCTCGAAGTCAATTCCTTTGACGGCGTGCACCTCGCCGTAGGACTTCTTCAGGCCGTGGACGGAAATCGCTGGCGCAGTCGAATTCATGCGGGACGAACAGGCTACCCGACAACCGGCTTCCTAGTCAAAACTGGTACGCTAGTGGCGCCGTCGGCTCCCACCCTTTCGCAAAGTTGAGGCGACTAGCGGGCGTCTGAGCCCGCTGCCGAAATCCCGAGCGAAGTCGAGGGAACTGAGAACGCGAAAGAATGGGGCACCCACCCATAAATTCTGCTCACCAACCCTTGGCAAATGCGTCCAATCGGCGTACAGTGTCTTTTCCTCGGGATATCTCTGTCTCGTTTAGATAGGAGCACGCCGCATGGCTTATCGCCTGTTGCTTTGTTTCGCAGTTCTTTCTCTCAGCCTTTCCGCTTCCGCTCAAACCGCCGACGAATTGGTCAGCAAGAACATCCAGGCCAAAGGTGGGATGGAAAAGATCAAAGCCATCAAAAGCCTGCGTATGTCCGGCGAAGTCGTGTTCCCGGGAGGGTTCAAGGCGAAGGCCGGACAGGAAAGCATGCGTCCGAACTTGCTGCGGCAGACCTTCACCCTGCAAGGTATGACGGCGGTGCAAGCCTACGACGGCTCTGTCGGCTGGCAGATCATGCCGTTCGGCGGGCGCAAGGATCCCGAATACATGGGAGAAGACGATGTGCGCGACCTGGTGATCGCTTCCGACTTTGATGGTCCGCTGGTGGACTACAAGGAAAAAGGCAATACTGTCGAGTACCTTGGCCACGACATCGTCGATGGCGACGACGCTCTCCGCCTGAAGGTCACGCTGAAGAGCGGCGATATTATCTACTACTACCTCGATCCCGACACTTTTTTGGAGATCCGCACCGAGACCCAGGAATTCATTCGCGGCTCGGTGCGAGAAACCGCGAGCGAGATGGGAGCGTACAAGCCGGTCGCCGGCGTGATGTATCCCTTCTCCCTGTCCTCGGGGCCGAAAAATGACCCCACGTCGTGGCAGACGACCAACATCGACAAGATCGAGGCCAATGTACCGGTGGAGAGTTCCGATTTCGCCGTTCCAGCGTCACTAAAGAAAGAAGCGCCGAAGCAATAATCTGGTGCAACCCAGAGCTGGGTCTGTTCGGTAACACTCTTGCAAAAAGGACTTCTAAGGACTTCTAATGATGACTGCTCTTGCCCGCTGCGCGCACACGCTATTCAAGTCACTGCTCTTGCCAGGCCCTGTATGCCTTTGCCTGTCCCTGGCTGCCTCCGCCCAGCAACCCGTCCGGTTTGACGCGGCCACTGTCTCCGGCCTGCCGATTCGCAATATTGGTTCGGCCACCATGAGCGGACGGGTCGCGGCCGTGGATGCCATCGAGAAGGACGGGCGGCTCACAATGTTTGTGGGTTCGGCCAGCGGTGGGGTGTGGAAGTCGGTCAACGGCGGAACGACTTTCAAACCCGTGTTCGACCGCCAGTCCGTGCAATCGGTCGGCGCGGTCACCATCGACAAATCCAATCCCAGCATCGTCTGGGTTGGGACCGGCGAAGCCTGGACGAGAAACAGCGTTTCCATCGGCGACGGCATTTACAAGTCGACCGACGGCGGTGAGAACTGGACCAACATGGGGTTGAAGAACTCCGAGCACATCGCCAAGATCCTGGTCGATCCGAAGAACAGCAATACGGTTCTCGCCTGCGCCACCGGCCACGTCTGGGACGACAGCGACGATCGTGGCGTTTACAAGACCGCCGACGGCGGCAGGACCTGGAACAAAGTTCTTGCCGGCGCCAACGGTTCGACCGGTTGCGGCATGTTGGCGATGAGCCCGCAGGAGCCAAAAACTGTTTACGCCGACATGTGGGACTTCCGCCGCCAAGGTTGGACTTTCCGCTCCGGTGGTCCCGGCAGCGGCCTGTACAAATCCACCGACGGCGGCGATCACTGGACCGAACTGAACAGCAGCAATAGCAAAGGCCTTCCCGACAAACCCTGGGGACGCATCGCGCTGGCCGTCGCTCCGTCCAAGCCGCAGACCGTCTATGCCATGATCGAATCGAAGAAGAGCGCGCTCTTTCGCTCTGACGATGGCGGCCAGACCTGGAACCGCATGGATGCCAGCCAATTCATGATCTGGCGGCCTTTTTACTTCGGAAACCTGATCGTCGATCCCAAGAATGAGAACAAGATTTTCAAACCAGATGGGCCGTTGTTGTTGAGCGTGAATGGGGGCAAAAGTTTCAGCAGTGTCGCCAACGCCCACGGTGACTTCCACGACGTTTGGATCAATCCGGAGAACCCCAACCTGGTGTTCGTGGGTGACGATGGCGGACTGTGGCGCAGTGAAGACGGAGGCACGCGCTGGAAACACCAGCTCAATCTGCCGACTTCGCAGTTCTATCACGTCAGCGTGGACAATGCGAACCCCTACCACGTGTATGGCGGCTTGCAAGACAACAGCAGCTGGGTGGGAGACTCTTCCTATCCTGGCGGCGTGACCAACTCCCGCTGGGAGAACGTTTACAACGGCGATGGTTTCTGGGTGTTTGAAGATACCGCCGATCCCGATTACATCTATGCCGAATACCAGGGTGGCGAAATCGGACGAGTAAACCGGCACAGCCTGGACTCCCGCCCCATTAAGCCGCTCCCCAACTACGGCGAGAAAAAACTGCGGTTCAACTGGAACACTCCGATTCACATGAGCCCAAATGAAAAGGGCACGGTGTACATCGGCGCGCAGTTCCTGTTCCGTTCGCGTGATCATGGACAGTCCTGGGAGCGCATCTCTCCCGATCTCACTACCAACGATCCCGAAAAACAGAAGCAGGAAGAATCCGGCGGCGTCACCGTTGATAACTCCTCGGCGGAGATGCACACCTCGACTTATTCGATCTCCGAATCTCCGAAGAACAGCCAGATCATCTGGGTTGGGACGGACGATGGTAACCTGCAGATCACCCGCGACGGCGCCAAAACCTGGACCAACGTCGTCGGCAATGTGACCGGACTGGCCAAGTTCTCCTGGGTTTCTACCGTCGAGGCGAGCCGCTTCGATGAAGCTACGGCCTACGCCACGTTTGATCGTCACACTTTCGGCGACATGAAGCCCTACGCCTACAAGACCACCGATTACGGCAAGACCTGGACATCTTTGAATGTGGCGGAAAGCGGCGCTGTGGGTTATGCGCACGTCATCCAGGAAGATACCGTCGATCCCAATCTGCTATTTCTCGGAACTGAATTCGGTCTCTGGATTTCTTACGATGGAGGCCAGCACTGGGCGCCGTACAAAGCCAGCAACTTTCCGGCAGTCGCAGTACGGGACATCGTAATCCAGCCTCGTGAATCTGACCTCGTTCTGGCCACGCACGGGCGCGGTATCTGGATCATCGACGACATTTCGCCCTTGCGGTCCCTCACTCCCGATTTGATGTCCAAAGAGGCCACGCTTATCGAGGGCCCGCCGACCATCCAATACTTCAATGCCAACGGCGGTTGGCCCGAGGGCGATGAGAGCTTCAACGGCCCCAGTCGCTCGACGGACGCTTTCATTACCTACTATCAGAAGGGACGCCACATTTTCGGCGACCTGAAAATCGAAATCTTCGACCAGAACGGCAAGCTGATGGATACGGTTGCCGGCAGCAAACACCGCGGCCTGAACCGGGCCACCTGGTCGATGCGGCTCAAGCCCCCGATCGTTCCTCCTGCAGCTAGCCTCTTGTTTGGGGCGGCCCAGGGTCCACGGGTCTTGCCCGGGACCTACACCGTCAAGATGACCAAGGGCGACAATGTTTACACCGAGCCGCTCAAAGTCGTGCTTGATCCTCGCGCCACCTACACAGTGGACGACCGTAAGGCGCAGCTTGAACTAGTGACGAAACTGATCAAAACGTTCGCACACATGAGCTACGGAGTGAGCGCCATCGCAGGTGTCCGCGATGCGGCCAATGCCAGCGCGTCCAAACTGCCGGAGAAAGATCCGCTTCGGGCGCGTTTGCAACATCTGTCCGAGGAATCTGACAAGCTGCGCTCCAAGATCGTGGCTACCAAGGAGGGCGGCGCCATCACCGGCGAAGAGCGGATTCGCGAACATCTCGGGCAGCTCTACGGCGATGTCAACGGCTACGAAGGCCGGCCGACTGATTATCAAGCTGCGCGGTCCGATTCTCTGGCACGCGAACTCGACGACGTGATCGCCGACTTCCATAAACTCACCGATGCGGAATTGCCCGCCATCAATGCCGCCCTGAAGAAAAAGAAAATGGAAGCAATTTCGCTGCTCAGCGAAGAGGACTGGCAAAAGCAGCACGGTGAGGGGGCGTCAGGAAAAACCGGTGGGAGCGACGTTCGCGAGACGGATTAACTAGTGGAGACCGGCCGTGCACGGAGGCCGGGCGTCACCCGGAAGCTGGTGCCCCATTCTTTCGCGTTCTTTGCGAAAGGGTGGGAGGACCGAACAATCGCGCGTTTGGCTCGCTTCCTTGTTAGATTGCACCTTTGCCCGCTTACCATTTCGTTCGCCTTACGTCTAAGCCATTCAGCTCGGGGAAAGGACTGCCCATGCGACTCCTCACTATTACAGCCATTTCGTGTCTGTTGTGTGTCTCGTTATTTGGCCAGGCTGCGCCGGCTTCTGCACCGGACGAGATGCCCACGCTCCAGCACTTTAATCCCGATCAGGTGGACAAGACCCTCGATCCCTGCTCCGACTTTTTTCAGTACGCCTGCAGCAAGTGGATCAAGGCCAACCCCATCCCGCCCGACCAGGCAGGCTCCGGCACGTTCAACAAGCTGTTTATCTGGAACGTTGCAGCTGTGCGCAGCACGCTAGAGGGCGCAGAAAAGGCTTCGAATCGCACGCCGGTGGAGCAGCAAGTCGGCGACTACTACGCCTCCTGCATGGACGAAGCGACCATCAACAAAGCCGGCATTGCTCCGCTCCAACCCGAACTCGATCGCATCGCCAAGTTGCGCGACAAGTCGCAACTCCTGGAAATCGTCGCGTCCATCCATCAGATCATTCGTCCGGCAAATCTCAATTTCATCGACGCAGAGTATCAGGGAGTTCTTTTCGGCCTCTACGCCTGGCCCGATTTTGACAACGCGCAAGTGACCCTGCCCGCACTCGATCAATCCGGCATGGGCATGCCGGGCCGCGAGTTCTATCTCAATAATGATGACAAGTCGAAAGAGATTCGCGGCCTGTATCTCAAGCACATTGCCAAAATGCTCGAACTCAGCGGCGAACCGCAGGCACAAGCCGCCACTGATGCGCAATCCGTGCTGGCGATTGAGACCGGCTTCGCCAATGCTGCCATGGACATCGTCGCCCGTCGCGATCCCAAGAACCAGAACAACAAGATGACCATGGAGCAACTGCAGGCGCTCACGCCGTCCTTCAATTGGAGCCACTATTTTGCCGCCATGCACGCCCCGGCTTCGCCGCAGTACCTGGTGCTGGCGCCGGATTTTTTCCGCGGCATGGAAAAATTGATTTCGTCGGAACCTGCCGAGCACTGGCGCGCTTATCTGCGCTACTCCACTCTCACCAATGAAGCCGCGTTCCTCAGCCAGCCCTTTGTTGAGGAGAACTTTGACTTCTTCGGCCGGCAACTTGCCGGGGCGAAGCAAATCCAGCCGCGCTGGCGCCGCTGCTCGCAGAATGCCGATGCTGATCTCGGAGAAGCTGTCGGCCAAGCGTACGTCGCCAAGTTCTTTCCGCCGGAAAACAAGGAACGCATGCTGCAGATGGTGAAAGCCATCGAAACTGCGCTGCATCAGGACATCGACGCTGCCACCTGGATGTCTCCGCAGACCAAGCAACTCGCGCATGTCAAACTGTCCGCGCAAGTGGACAAGATCGGTTATCCCGACCACTGGATCGACTATTCCTCGGTTGAAATCAAGCGCACCGATTTTCTGGGCAATCAGGAACGCTCGGCGCATTTCGAGATCGAACGTCGCATCGCCAAGTTTGGCAAGCCAGCCGACCGCCAGGAGTGGGGGATGACGCCGCCGACGGTCAACGCATACGAGGACGCCCAGACCAACACCATCAACTTCCCTGCTGGAATTCTTCAGCCGCCCTTTTTCGATGTCACCGAAATTGACGCGGTCAACTATGGCGGAATCGGCATGGTCATCGGCCATGAGATCACTCACGGCTTCGACGACCAGGGCCGCAAGTTCGACGCCGACGGCAATCTCAAAGATTGGTGGACCCCCGCCGACGCCGCCAACTACGACCAGCGTGACCAGTGTATTCAGGACGAATATACGCAGGAAGTCCCGGAAGCCGGCGTGACGCAGAACGGCAAGCTCTCGGCCGGCGAAGACACGGCCGATAACGGCGGCATTCACCTCACTCTGGCGGCGTTGCAAAACACTCTAGCGGCGCAAGGCAAAAGCCTCGATACTCCGGCCGGCGATGGCCTGACCGAACTGCAGAATTTCTTTCTCAGTTTTGCCAACATCTGGTGCGGAGAAAACCGCCCCGAGGCGGCGCGCACCGCCGTGATGACACAAGGACATTCACTCAACCGCTATCGCGTGAACAACGTCGTCGCCAATATGCCGGAGTTTGCTCATGCTTTCAGTTGCCACGCGGGGCAACCCATGGTCCACGCCAACCAGTGCCGCGTGTGGTAGGTGATTGACTGTAGGGAAGCCCGTCTTGACGCGGGCCACCCTGGCATCCCGCGTGCATCCAAACTCCGCTGGGGTGCCGTCGCAACCGACGGCTCTGCGGGATGGTCCACAAGATTTGCGCAGGCGGCGTGCTGTTCTTGGCCGTATCCCTCTCGGCAGCGCAGAGTTCTGGGCCAGCCCCATCCGCCACCTTTTTCGCCGATCCAGATGAGGTGATTTTTGCGGGCGCAACTGCTGTGCCCGAGAGTGCAAACAGTTTCACCTCACCGTCCCCGGCTCCCGATCCTTCGCCTTCCCCCAACCCCGCGCCAGTCGCGGCGTTTCAGCCCCAGGTGACCGCGGCTCCCCTGGCTTACCAGCCACTTTCCGCCCGAGACAAGTTCGACCTTGCTATGCGCGGCACCCACTCGCTGGACACATTCGTGGCCTTCGCTTACGAGGCGACTTCGGCCCAGATGACTGGCCAGTGGTACCAGTACGGAGGCGGCATGGAGGGTTGGGGCAAGCGCCTGGGCGCAACTGTGGCCGATACCGAGTCGCGCAGGTTTATCCAGACCTTCCTGCTATCCAGCGTCCTTCACCAGGACCCGCGCTATTTCTACTGCACGCAGAAGAATCCGATCGCTCGCGCCTGGTACGCGGCAAGCCGGGTTTTGATCACACAGAAAGACAGTGGAGGCGAGACTTTCAACAGTTCGGAAGTGCTGGGTGCGCTGTTCGCCACTTCCCTGCAGAACGCGTACTATCCGCGCTATAACCGCGGTTGGAACGAAACCATGAGCCGATTCACCGGCGGTTTGAGTTCAGATGCAACCTCGAAACTGCTGCGCGAATTCACGCCCGACCTCAAGCGCATCTTCCGCAAGCACGAGCCGCAGAGCATGAAGCAGTTTGAATCCCGGCTGCCGAAATCTATCCAGCAGATGGCCGATTTCTAATCCTTTTTCGTGGAGGCCGGGCGTCCTCGTCGGGCTGGATCGCTTGCGATATTGGCTTTTCTTCGCGAGCCTCGCGCAACCTTAGCGAACTTTGCGGTTAAAGGTTTTCATCCAAAGAATCAGCGCCCGAGTCCATCAAGACCCGGGCGCCGGTTTAGAAGTCAACAAAATTTACAACGCCGAGCAGACCGCCTTCACTTCGGTGTACTGCTCGAGTACTTCGTGGCCCATTTCGCGGCCCCAGCCGGATTGCTTGTATCCACCAAAGGGCAGCGCCGCATCGAAAATGTTGTAGCAGTTGATCCACACTGTGCCGGCACGCAACTGCGCCGCCACGCGGTGCGCCTTCTGTATGTCCCTGGTCCAAATTCCGGCTGCCAGGCCGTACATCGAGTCATTGGCCCGGGGCATCACGTCGGAGAGGTCCTCGAACGGGATCGCAGTCACCACCGGTCCGAAGATTTCCTCCTGCACGACTTTCATGCTGTCTTTCGTGTTCACCAACACGGTGGGCTTCACAAAATAACCCTTGTCGCCCATCTTGCTGCCGCCGACCACGGCCTTCGCGCCTTCGGCGAATCCGGACTCCAGGTAGCCGCATACGCGATCAAGCTGCTCTTTGGACACGAGCGGACCCATGTCGGTCGAAGGATCGAATCCCGGGCCAACGCGAATCTGCGAAGCCTTCTCCGCTACGCCATCCACGACCCTGTCGAAAATCTTCTTTTCGACATACAGCCGTGAGCCGGCGCAACAGCACTGTCCGTGGTTGAAGAAGATGGCGCTCGCCGCGCCGGCGACGGCGGTGTCCAGATCACTGTCGGCAAAAACCAGATTGGGCGACTTGCCTCCCAATTCAAGCGACACTTTCTTGAGATTCCCAGCGGCTGCCTGCAGAATGAGTTTGCCGACTTCCGTCGATCCGGTGAATGCGACTTTGTCCACGTCCGGATGCGCCGCGAGTGCAGCGCCAGCGGTCTCGCCGTATCCCGGAACGATGTTGACCACGCCGTCGGGAAAGCCCGCTTCCTGGAACAACTCTCCCAAACGCAGCGCCGAAAGCGGCGTCTGCTCCGCCGGTTTCAGCACCACACAGCACCCAGTGGTCAGTGCCGGGCCAAGTTTCCACGCCGCCATCAGTAACGGAAAGTTCCACGGAATGATCTGGCCGACGACGCCCACAGGCTCGCGCAGCGTGTATGCCAGGTATTTGGCGCCGGGCGTGTAAGGCACAGAAATCGGAATGGTGTTGCCTTCGATCTTGGTCGCCCAGCCCGCCATGTATCGGAAAAGGTCGACCGCCAGGGGAACATCGGCCGCGCGGGCGATGGCGAGCGGTTTGCCGTTGTCGAGGCTCTCCAGTTCGGCAAATTCTTCCAGGTTTTTTTCCAGCAGATCCGCCAGCTTCCAGATCAGGCGGCCGCGCTCGGAACTGGTCAAGTTCGGCCACGGGCCGTTCTCGAAGGCATTGCGCGCGGCACTCACAGCGCGGTTGATGTCTTCGCGGTCACCCTCTGCCACTTGCGCCATTACTTCGCCCGTGGCCGGGTTATAGACCGGAAATGTTTTTCCGGAAGCGGCCTCGATCCACCTGCCATTAATCAGCATTTTGTGTTTTCGCGACACAAAACTTGTAACTTTTTCTTCTGGGGGAACGATCTTCAAAGCTGTTGCCATGTCTTTTTCTCCTTTGGACGTCAATCAAGACCTGCGCACAGGTCTGGAACAGAACGGGTGTGATGCGGCGCTGACCAGGCAGCGCGAAGGGGACGGCGGACGGCCATCCTCAATGACAGTTGCAAATTGTAGCTCTTTTTGAAGACCTCTGCGGAGCAATAATTTGCGGGGACGGACTACGTGGGCGCGGACACTACGTACTACCCGGCTGGCCTACCCTGCTTCCGCCGCCATCGCGCCGACCCTCGCCGATGCAGTCTCGCCCAGCGGCAATTCGACCGTCACCCGCGCCCCGTGGGGCTTCAGATTTTCCAGCCGAATCTCACCATCGTGCTCTTTGATGATTCCGTAACAGATGCTGAGGCCAAGCCCCGTGCCCTTGCCCACCGGCTTGGTGGTGTAGAAAGGATCGAGCGCCCGGTTCACGTCGGCAAATCCCGGGCCGGTGTCCTCCACTTCGATGATGGCCCGGTTGCCTTGCGACCGCGCCCGGATGATGATCCGCTTCGCCCCCGCTTCTGTTTCAACCGCGTCAATGGCGTTGTTGATCAGGTTGAGCAGAATCTGTTTGAACTGGTCTTCATCGACGGCCACTCGCGGCAGGTCAGGGCGGATCTCCACCACGACTTCCAGCCCGTGCGTGCGCACGTAATACTCGCGCAGCGCCAGCACCTCTTCCACAACCGGGGGCAAATCAAGCGACTGACGATCGACTGCCTTCTGGCGGGAAAATCGCAGCAGGTTCTCCACGATCCGCTTCATCCGCCGGCCTTCGTTGACCAGCTTGTCCATCCGCTCCCGCATCGGCCCGGTTGGGATGTCTTCACTCAACAGCTCACCGTATCCCATGACCGCAGTCAGCGGATTATTGAGTTCGTGCGCGACCCCAGCCACCAGCTGTCCCAGCGCAGCCAGTTTTTCTGAACGGATCAATTGACCCTGCAGCGATTTCAACTCCAGCGCTACCGCCAGGTCCGCGGCCAGCAACTCGATGCGAGATAGCTCCCGCGCATTGACTGCCTCGACATCGCGCGGATCATCCAGCGAAATACAACCAAGGTAACCGCCCCGCGCCGAGCACAGCGGAATCACCAGTTCGTCCCCGGTGTTCCAGCGCTGGTTCGGATCGTAGTTCAATTTGCTCTTGACTGGTGCAAACTGGGCGGCTTCCTCTGCCGACAGCCGGAACGAGTTCTGCCCGACCTTCTGTCCGCGCGCACAAAGATCTTTCAAATCTTCCGTCGTCAATCGGCGGGCCGGATCGCGCAGCATGGCCAAGGCCTCGGGAGAAATCCCGCTGGATCCCGCCACCCGCAAATGGCCGCCGTTTTCCAGTTCGATCGCGGCGCGCCGGAAATTGCTGACGTCAGTGATCGCGGAGGCGATTTCGCCGCAGAGCTGGTCCACGGCCGCACCGCCCAGCAGCTGCGAAGTGATGGCCGAGAAGCGCTCCAACTGATAATTCAGCGCCCGTTCCTTGCGCTGCATGATCTCGATGGACTCCGACTTGTCCTCCACGATCGCCAGGATCATGCCGAAGGCAACGAACAGCTTCGGCGTGTTCCAGAGCTCCGCCGGAACGTGGAGATTGGGCGCAAACTGGTCGAGCAACATTCCTACCGGAAAAACCGCGCCCCAGCAAAAGAAGCCTCCAACCATGGTGAGAACGCCCGGCGAAGGCCGCCAATAGTTCTTGCAGATCAGCACCCCGGGCAAGGCGAATCCCAGCCCCAGCAGTGCGGTGATTCCCTGGTCGAAGGAACCGTGCAGAGCGGCGCGAATGGCCCAGGCAGCAACCGCGATGGTCACTGCCGCAAGCGACGCGACGTAAGGAGAAAACCTCTTCTGCACCCAGAACAGAAAGAACAGCCCTCCACCAAAACTCGCTGCCAACGCTAACACGAACGGCCAGCGAACATGCACGTCGTAACAATCAAGCACCACATAGGCAACCGCAGGAATCCCGGTCGCCAGCAGCATCAGCGTCCGCTTGAGCTTGTCTTCCGCGACGGCTGAGACCGAAACGATGAACGCTATGGCAGACGCCTGCAGCGAACCGAGATCCAGCGCCAGCAACAGCGGGCTGACTGGCCCGTTCGCGGGCTCCAGCATCTGCACTACAAAATGGGTGAAGATCAGGCACCACGCGCTTAGCCACAGTTGCAGCCGCGCCGCGTGGCTGTGACGCTTCAACCCCGCAAAGATTCCTACCAGCACCGCCACCGTCAGGACGGTGGGAATTTTATCCAGAAAGGTCATAAAGACACTGGATAAACGGTATGTCACCGCCTCGAAATAGCCAAGAGGTCGCGGGTAACTTTAGTAACCACAGCCACAAAATCTGTGCCAAACTATCCTTAAGCGCAACTTCCATACATCCTGGCGGGTTTAAGTCGAGAGATAATTCCAGGGTCCAGGTGCCAGGATGACGAATTTTGTTCGCTGGTCTTAGCGCGCCCTCGTGCTCGCCCGGATCCATGGTTGAATAAGAGAATAGAGCCGGTGGAAACGCCTTTCGCCAAAACATCGCTTTGTAAAGAGCCGGATCGTATCCAACTCTACCGGTTCCAATCACATCCAAATTTCCGTATATCCCGTTGGAGAAAGCCTTGAAAAAACTGACTGTTGTTGCGATTGCACTTTTGTTTTGCTTGCTTGGAGCCAGCGCGCACGCCCAGCAGTTTGACGCTGCCTTCGGCATCAGCACCCTCACCTCAAGTGGGCCGACGACCGTGAACGGACTCTTCTTCCCATCCGCGCGCGGTGGCACCTATCCCGGGTTCAGCGCCGATTTCCTGGTTCACCATCGCTTCGGGCTCGAGGGCGAGATGTCCTGGCGCGCCAGCCAGACGCTTTACGGTGGCTATGAACCCTACCGCCCCATCTTTTATTCGTTCAATGCCATCTGGGCCCCGCGACTGGGGAAGAGCTTAACCGCTGAGGTGATGGGCGGCATCGGCGGTGAGGATCTCAGATTTTACGGGTTCCTCAACTGCAGTGCCTTCTTTGGCTGCACCACGTATGCCAGCAGCAACCACTTTATGGGAGACTTCGGCGGCGGCCTTCGTGCCTACGTCTGGCACAACGCCTTTGTGCGCCCCGAGGCGCGGGTCTATTTCATTAATAACAATGCCGAGTTCAGCTCCGGCCGAGTGGTCCGCTACGGGCTCTCTCTGGGCTACAGCTTCGGCGGACGGTAGAGTCTGAGTAACTTGCAGGACATGAGACAGCGGCGGCCTTCAGTGCGCCGCTAACTCTTTGCGCAGTTGCTTGGAGAGCTTCTCGATCCGGTTCAGTTTTTCGACCATATCCTTAGGCAACAGTCCTTTATTCGCAGCGTCGATGTCTGCCGGTATGGATTTGGTCAGCGCAGCCAACTCCTCCGCCATACGGCGACGCTGCTCGCGTCTGGCCGCCTCGCCCTGATCGGCCGGCGGTGCCGCGCCTGCGCTCGTTTGCTGAGTTCCTGCCTGGCCAGCAGAAGAGGGCTGGGCCTGCGAGTTTTGCCCGACGGACGCAGCGCAAAGCACCAGGCTCGCGCTCCAAATCAAAAGGAAGGTTTTCATGCCGAGGCTCCTGGCTTAGGTGGCGGCTGCGTCATTGTACCCGAAAAAAGTCTCAGCCAAATCGCCGATTTAGGCATACAATTCCGCCTCAAAGGGGATTCTCCCCGTGGGGTGGTCTATGAACGCCCGCTATGCCTGCATCGCAGGCGCAGTCCTGCTGTGCTTCACTTCGCCGGCTCAGGCGCAAAGGAGCGCTGGAAGCCGATTCAGCGTCCAGAAACTGGAGAGCAAATCAGCGCTGGAGCGGGACTCCACTGACTTGGCTCCGCCTCGCATGTCGTTCATGGAAGCGATGGGCCATGCAGACGAACTCTCCCAGTTAGGGCAATCCGTACCCACAGACGTCCAGCAAATGCGCGAAGCCAAGCCGAGCGAACTCGCCCGCAAGCTGAAGCGGATCGAAAAACTATCCAAACAGTTACGCGATGCAATCGGCCCCGATCCACTCCGCTGAACTTCATTTGGTCGCAACAAAAAAGGCGGTCTCTTTCGAGACCTGCCTTGCTATCAGCAAATGCTGGTTTAGAAGTTGAACTCGCCGTCAGTTGGATCAACCGCGGGTCCGCATTGGCCCCGAGGAACGATCCCAGAATGCTGGTCGGCGTGCTCAGGTCGTGGGTGATCTGACCGA
>Ga0209415_10000628_pt1 | contig 65937 bp, 55 predicted proteins | sample PeaSoiSIISIP2007_FD_187696 | JGI IMG/M metagenome (GOLD analysis project Ga0209415, IMG submission 187696) | Peat soil microbial communities from Weissenstadt, Germany - SII-SIP-2007 (SPAdes) (version 2) | ecosystem: Environmental > Terrestrial > Soil > Wetlands > Peat | place: Germany...
GTGCTCTATCAGAACCTCTTCTGGTTCTTCGGCCATCCCGAGGTGTACATCCTGGCCTTACCCTATTTCGGCATCGTGTCCGAGATCGTTCCGGTCTTCTCGAGGAAACCCATGTTCGGCTACAAGGGCATGGTCTTCGCCACCATGGCCATCGCCGCCTTGTCGACCGGCGTCTGGGCCCACCACATGTTCACCACGGGAACGGTCCTGCTGCCCTTCTTCTCGCTGCTGTCGCTTCTCATCGCCGTCCCCACCGGGATCAAGTTCTTCAACTGGATCGGGACCATGTGGCGCGGCCAGATCCATTTCGCCGTGCCCATGTTGTTCTGTGTGGGCTTCCTGTTCGCCTTCTTGATGGGTGGGCTCACGGGGATCATGCTCGCCTCGCCCCCCATCGACTTCGCCACCCACGACACCTACTTCGTCGTGGCCCACTTCCATCAGGTCCTGTTCGGCACGGCCGTCTTCGCCGGTTTCGCCGGGTTCTACTACTGGTATCCCAAATTCACCGGCCGGATGATGCGCGAGGACCTGGGCAAGTGGCACTTCTGGCTGATGTTCCTCGGTTTCTGGCTGACCTTCATACCCCAGTACAAGCTGGGCCTGGAAGGGATGCCGAGACGGGTGGCCACCTACCCTCTCGGTCTGGGCTGGCAATTCCTGAACGACCTGTCCACCATCGGTGCGTACATCATCGGCGCGTCGTTTGCCGTCATGCTCGTCAACCTGTGGGTCTCGTGGCGCAAGCCGGTGCCCGCCGGCGACAACCCCTGGGACGGCCACACCCTCGAGTGGTTCGCCACCTCCCCCCCGGTACACCACAACTTCGAGAGACTTCCACCCGTACGCTCCGAACGCCCCGTCTGGGACTTCCACCACCCCGACGCCATCGCCATCTCGCACAGCAACGGCAACGGCCACAAGCCGTTGCGCGACCCGGCCACCGTCGGATCGGGTGCCGATGGCGAGTCCCGGTAACGACGAGTACGAGTACAGAGAGGACACGACACGTGCGCATCGAGGCCCTCCTCCTCATCGGCATCGCCGTGTTCTTCGGCATCATCGGTGCCGTCTACTGGTTCTGGGCCTACGAACAGGGCGGGACCATGATGCTCGTGGGAACGACCTTGCTGGGCCTGCTTCCCGGTGCCTACTACTTCTGGTGGTCGCGCCGGATGGTGCCGAGGCCGGAAGACCGCAACGACGCGTCGATCGAGGACGGTAGCGGCGTCATCGGGTCGTTTCCGAACTCGAGCATCTGGCCCTTCGTCTTGGGCATGGGACTGTTCCTGGTCGTGCTGGCCGCCGTGTTCGGGCTGTGGCTGCTCGCACCCGGTTTCGCTCTTGTCCTCTCGGCCGCCATCGGCGTCACGGTCGAGAGCCGGCGGGGCGGCACTGTTTAGCCCGACATTTGGCCCGACATGTGACGGTTGACCCGGCACGTGATTGGTCAATCGGTCCTGTGACAGCTCGCCCTCAGGACGTGTGAGGGCCCGGCGCTAGGGTGACCGGCGTGGAATCGAAGGTCTTCGAGCCGGGCAGACTGGGTCCGATCACCCTTCGGAACCGGATCATCAAGGCGGCCACCTTCGAAGGTGTGATGCCCGATGGTCTCGTGAGCGACAAGCTCGTCGCATTCCACCGGCGCGTCGCCTCGGGAGGCGTCGGCATGACGACCGTGGCCTATCTGGCCGTCTCCCCCGAGGGGCGGACCGACAAACGGTGCATCTGGCTCCGGCCCGAGACGGTCGGGGGGCTGCGTCGCCTGACCGACGCCATCCATGATGACGGCGCCGCCGCCGCCGCTCAGCTCGGTCACGCCGGTCCCGTGGCCAACTCCCGGTCCAACAAGGCACCGTCGTTGGCGCCGTCGAACGGCTTCAGCCCCATGGGAACCCGGCTTCGCGCCGCGAGCGAACAGGACATCGCACGGATCACCGAGGACTACCGGGGTGCCGCCGCCATGGCGCTCGAGGCTGGCTTCGACTGCATCGAGATCCATCTCGGTCACAACTACCTCCTGAGCGCCTTCTTGAGCCCCAAGCTCAACCGCCGTGACGACCGGTGGGGCGGGAGTCTCGAGAACAGGGCCCGGTTCCCCCGCCAGGTCGTCCGGGCCGTCCGCGAGGCCGTCGGTGACCGTGGCGCGGTCACGGCCAAGCTGAACATGGCCGACGGGGTGCCCGGCGGTCTGTGGTTGGAGGAGAGCGTGGAGGTGGCCCGGATGCTCGAGTCCGATGGGTACCTCGACGCCCTCGAGCTCACGGGCGGGAGCTCTTTGGCCAACCCCATGTACCTGTTCCGGGGCGAGGCACCGTTGCGGGAATTCGGCGCCACCCTGCCACCGCCGCTCCGACTGGGCTTCCGCCTCTTCGGCCATCGGTTCCTCTCGGCCTATCCCTTCGAGGAAGCCTTCTTCCTCCCCTACGCCCGGCAGTTCCGCGACGCCCTCTCGATGCCCCTCATCCTCCTCGGAGGGATCAACCGGCTGGACACCATCGAGCACGCCCTGGCCGAGGACTTCGCCTTTGTGGCCATGGCCCGGGCGTTGCTGCGCGAGCCCGACCTCGTCGAGAAGATGCGCAAAGGCAGGTCGAGGCAGTCGCTGTGTATCCACTGCAACAAGTGCATGCCCACCATCTACCGAGGGACGCGCTGTGTCCTCGTGCCCGACCCCGGCGCCGCCACCGTGGCCGGCAACTGACGCGAGCGCTCAACTCGGTGGCCATCGCTCCGTATCTCCGGCGGATCCGCGAGCTGGTGGGACACGAGCTGCTCGTCCTCCCCGGCGTGGCAGTCGTTCCCCGAGACCCGAACGGTCGCATCCTGCTCGTCCGGATCATCGACACCAGCCAGTGGGCCCTCATCGGCGGCACCGTCGAACCGGACGAATCCCCCGACGATGCGGCGATACGCGAGGCGCAGGAAGAAGCGGGCGTCCGGATCTCGCTCGGCCCGATCCTCGGGGTCATCGGTGGCCCCGAATTCCGCATCAGCTACCCGAACGGCGACGAGACGTCGTACGTGTCCACCGTCTTCGATGCCACCGTCATCGGTGGGACCCCGACACCCGACCACGACGAGACGTCCGAGGTGCGGTGGTGGGACTCCGACCAACTGCCCGCGGACGAGATGAGCAGCTTCACCCGGGCCTTGATGCGCGCCGTCGGTTTCGCCCTGCCCGTCACCCCCGCCTGACCATCGGCACCGGCGAGAATTCGTCCTCTGACCAGGGACTATTCCCGTTCGGCCGGCAGAGCTCAGGCCGGGCGGCGCAGGACGTCGCGCGAGATCTCCATCTGGCCGAGGTGCTGGAAGAGTTCCTCGAGGATGTGCAGGAGCACAGCCCCCTGCGTCTTGCTGTCGGGCCGGCCCTCGTCCTCCCGACCGGGCTCGTGGTGCGGCGGCGCGGCGGGTTCCACGAGAGCGACGTCCACTTCGAGCTGACGACGGGCCTCCGCCACGCGGACGACGAGGTCGGCCACCGCGCCCTCGGCGCGGAACTCGACGTCCCGGTCGCGGACGATCGGGCGGCCGGCCACGGCCGAGCCGCCCCAGAACTCCATGACGCCCAGGCAATGGGTCACGATGGCATACGGGGAGTTGGCGCCCTCGAGCGGGGGACGCAGGTTCGCCCGGTCGTCGCCGAGTTGTCGGAGGATGGCCACCATGGCGTCGAGCGACAGATCGACGAACCAGAAGAAGTCGTCATTGGACACGGTGAGCATGGGACCTCCCGAGCCCCCAGTCTCATCCGACATCTCGACGGGAACAAGACGTCGCCATGTCGACCGTGTCAGTGCGAGCCCGTGAGGGACAGCACTCCCAGGGCGGCGCCCATGGACAGCGGCACGGACAGCACCCCGAGGAGGCTCGCCCGGCGGACCGTCGGGCGAGCGCCTGCACCGCGCGCCGCCTGCAACCACAGGATCCAGGCCAGAGACCCCGTCACGAACACGTTGGGGCCGATGTCGAGTCCGATCAGGAGCGCGTACGGTCGGGGGGGAACGCGCGACGCCAGGAGCGACGCGGCGGGCAGGTTGTTCACGAGCACGCTGGACAGAGCGGCGACGGCCGCGGTCCCCCAGGTGTCGAGATGCGACAGGGCCGTGGCCGGACCTGACCAGGAGCGACCGAGCGCGCCCAGCGTGACGGCGATGCCGAACAGCCCGATCAGGACGCGGAGACCGAGAACGCGCAGCACCCGGTCAAGGTGCTCGGTGCCGCGGGCCAACCTGATGCCGATCACGAGAACCCCGACGGCGGCCACCGGGATGGCGGGCGACCGGAGGACGAGGACAAAGACCGCCACGGCGACCACGGCGAAGAGACCGAGACCGAAAGTGGGCGACGCCCCGTCGGCGCCATCCCCGACCGCGCCATCCCCGACTGCGCCGGTGCGTAGCGATCGACGCTCCACGATGCCCACGACGACGGCCGTGACGACCACGGCACAGATCCACGCCGGCGCCATCCGGTCGAAGAAGGCGGCACCGGAAAAATGGAGATGGCCGGCCACGATGAGATTGGTCAGGTTCGAGCCGGGCAGGAGCAAGGAGCCGGCATTGGACAGCAGCAGGCACCCGTACAGCAGGGCCGCCTCGCCTTGGCGGCGGCCCCGGGCCGCGTACACGAGGACCGGGGTGAGGAAGACCACCGAGGTGTCGAGGTTCAACACGGCGGTCACCACGGCCACGAGGACCGACGCCCCGGCGAACAGGGCGACGGCGTTGGGAGCGAAGCGGGCCAGACCCCGGCCGGCGGCGAGAAACAGACCGTCATCGTCGGCGACGAGACCGACGAGAAGCAGGCCCGCCACCAGAACGAACGGTGACCACACCTGGGAGGCGGCCGATCGGGCATGGCCGGCGTTCAACGACGCCGCCACCGCCACGCCGGCCACGCCGGCGACGCCCAGGGCCCGACCGGCCCACGGTCCGCGGCTGCGGCGTGGTCTCGCCGGCGACGCGGTCGGGCGCTCGGGGGGTGCCACGGTTGACGTCGTCCTCAGACGTCGGTCGTCAGCGCGGGACACCGAACCGGCGGTACAGCCGCCGTGACGACGGCTGTACCGCCACCGCCGTGACGGCGAAGACGGCGCCGAGGAGCAGGAACGGAAAGGCGTCGACCGTGGCCTGGGCGAGGGCGCCGCTCGCCGCCGCGGCTACGCCCTGGCCGGCGGCCCAGGCCAGATTGGCCAGGCCGAAGCCGAGGCCCTGGTGGAGCTGCCGGCGGTCGGCTCCCTCGCTGATCATGGCCGACCCCGGAACGAACAGGACGCCGAACGATGGCAGCCCGACGACGAGGACGGCGACGAGCAGCCACGACGGGCGCACGAACGGTATGACGACGCTGACGGCCACGGCGACGACCAGGGAGACCCGGACGGGGGCGAGAGAACCGTAGCGGTCCGAGATCCGACCGATGAAGGGGGACAACGCCCCTTCCAGGGCGGCGGCACCGAGGAAGGCGGCGCTGATGACGACGGCGGTGGCCCCGAGCGAGCTGAGCCGCAGCGGCACGAGGACGTCGATGACGCCGAATGCGATACCGGCCAGGGTGGTGAGCCACATTCCCGCCGCGATGGCCGGTTCGCGCAGCGCCGGGAGGGCGAGCCGCAGGCTCTGGCGCTCGCCGGCCTCCGGCGTGGGCATGGTCATGGTGGCCAGAAGGAGCACCACCCCGGCGATGCCGGCGGCGGCGAAGGCGGGACCGGTGCCCACCCGGCTGGCGACAGCCCCCACCACCGGACCCACGAGGGCGCCCCCGAGGGCGGCGGCGAAGGCCAGCCCGAGAACCCGTCCCCGGCGCTCGGCCGGCGCCGCCGCCGCCAGCCAGGCGAGACCGCCGGCCCATGTGCACGCCCCGGCCAGTCCCTGGACCAACCGGGCGCCGTCGAGGACGGCGGGCGACGAGCTGAACCCGAAGACGAGCGTGGACACGCTCATGGCGCTCAGACCGACGGCGACGGCGGGCCGGACACCGAGCCGGCTGGCCACGACCCCTCCGGGGAGAGCGCCGATGAGGGTACCCACCGGATAGGCGGCGACGAGGACCCCGGCCGCCGCCTTCGACAACCCGAGGCCATGAACGTAGTGGGGCAACAACGGTGTCAAGGCCGTGAAGAAGACGGTGTCGACCAGGACGACGGCGCAGATGAGGGGGAGAAGTCCCCGGGGGAGGGTCGACGCCGACGGACCGTCCGGCTCTGCTGGCCCGCTCACCGGCCCAGTATCGCCGGGAAACCCGAAATCGACGGCAAACTCGGTATCGCCGGGAAACTCAACGCTTGTGCCGCCTTACGATCCACCGGTACAGGCGGCAGGATCGGTGGCGCCGAAGTCGGCGCTCACCATCAGACAGGACTCGTCCACCACCTCGAAATCGTCCCCGGTGATCTGGGTGAGCTCGTGCAGGGTGGTGTTGTCCCAGAAGGAGCTGGGCACACCGCTGATGAACCAGGGTGATCCGTTGTCGGCCACGATCATCCCGTAGGTCTTGAGCGCCTGCAGGATGACCTGGTCGGTGGCCGGGAACTGTGAAATGTCGACGTCCGCTTTCAGACGCAGTCGCAACCCCATGGGGGGAAGCGACGGATCGGCCGTCCCCGCCTCGTGTCGGGCGGGCCAGATGAACGTGTCGTCCGACGCCGGGACGGTGACGCGGATGGCGTGGTCGATGACGCCGGCCGCCACCTCGTCGGGACGCACCAAGCCGGGAAGGATGGGTAAGCCGGCGGCATCGGCCGATGTGTCGCCGGCGGTGCGCAGAGCGTCCGATCCCAGGGGGAACACGGCGCCCGATCCCGCCCGCCAGGCGTTCGCGCCGTGGACCTTGTGGGCCGAGAAGAGCTCGTAGTCGGTGCAGCTTCCCGAATTCACGACGAGGACGTGACTGTCGCCTTTCGAGCGCGGACCACCCTCGATCAACGGCGACTTCGGGATCGGGTACGGACCGGGATCGCTCTGCGAGGCGTACTGGAACCGGACCGGCACGAGAGGCTGCGACGGTGGCACCACGTTGTAGGGAATGCCGATGGGCTCGCCGTGGTACGTCCCGCTGCCGAAGTCGGGATGCAGGGGGGACGTCGCCCCGATGCTGGCGATTTAGGTGGCGGAGTTGGGATCGACGGGGAGAGACGACACGTCGGCGTGCCAGACGTTGTCGGCCGGAAGGACGGTGCAGCCGGGGGCGGTCGGAAGGGAGTCGGCGTGGCCGACGCCGGGGGTGACGAGGAGGAACAACGCCGCCGCCGCGATCGGCACGGCGCCGGGACGGACGATCGGCAAGACCCACGTCGAGACCTTCATGGCTGACGGCAGGCTATGTCGTTCAGCGGTCGCCCGACACTGCTCCCGACGCCACTACGGTCGGATCCGTGACCGACGGCGCCGTGCTCTTCGATCTCGACGACACGCTCATCGTCGAAGCGGAGGTGGCCCGGCAGTCGCTACGACAGGTCGCCGGACTGCTTCCCGGTCAGGATCCGCAGCGCTTCGAGGAGGTCGCCCTGCGCTGTGCGCGCGCCGCCTGGCGCGCCGGACCCTGTTTCTCGGTGTGCGTCGACCTCGGCATCGCCTCGTGGGAGGGACTGTGGGCCACCTTCGAGGGTGGCCACCGTGTGCTCGACGATCTCCGGGCCTGGGCCCCGGGCTACCGGGCCGCCGTCTGGCGCGAGGTACTGGCCGAGCTCGGTGTCTCCGACGCCGCCCTGGCCGGCGCCATGGCGCAGGCGTACATCGCCGCCCAGCAGCGCGGCCACCATCTCCTCGAAGGAGCCGAGGCGGTGGTGCGATCGCTCGCCCGCCACCGGCCCTTGGGCCTGCTTACCAACGGGCCGGCCGACATCCAACGCCTCAAGTTCGACGGCACCGGCCTGGCCGACTGTTTCGGCGCCGTGGTCATCTCCGGTGAGCTCGGGATGGGCAAGCCCGACGCGGCCGTCTTCTTCTCCGCGCTGGAACGGCTGGGGGCGTCGGCGGAGGATTCGGTCATGATCGGCGACAGCTGGGAGCGCGACATCCTCGGCGCCGTGGGGGCGGGGATGTCGGCCGTCTGGATCGCCGACGACCGGCCCCTGCCCGACGAGCTCGAGCGTGTGCGCGTGGTCGACCGCATCGGCGACCTGGGACCCGTCCTCAGCGACGTGTGACGCTGGCGCGCCGGTGGCGGCGCCAGACGAAGCGCAGACCCGACCAGTCCTCGCCGATGGCGGCCACCTTGACGTCGACCAGGCCCGTCCCGAGCGCGGCCGTCCTCACCACGTTGTCGCCCAGGTCGCTGTGGTGGCCGGCCGCCTTGCGGGGCCAGACCAGCCACAGGGCGTCGTCGGGTCCGAGGACCGGCACCACCCGGTCGAGCACCGTCTCGAGCTCCGAGGCCCGACGGAGGAAGGCGATGACGACATCGGCGCCGCCCCGCAGTCCCCGGCGCAGCCGGGCACCCTCGGGGAGCTCACCCGGCGACCACGACGGCGGGGCCGCCAGGAGAGCCACCACGTCGCCGGGGCCGATGCCGAGCTTCCGGGTGAGCGTCGGGCCCGGGGACCCGCCGGCCCCGGCCGCAGCCACGGGGTCTAGATCTCGCGCGGGATGCGCCGGACCCCCTGTCCCTCGCCGGCAGCACCCACCGGTTCGGGCTCGGGCTCGACGAAGGCGGGCACCGGGGCCGGGAGGAGCTCGGCCTGGCCGTCTCCGGGGCGGGGTTCGGTGGCGGTGGTGGTGTACTCGCCCTCGGGGGAACGGCGGACGATGACGGCCCGCTTGCGCTTGCCGATACCGGAGACGCCGGCCATTTCCCGACAGATCTGCCAGGTGGTGAAGCCGACGACGATGGGGATGATGATGACGGCGAAGCGGAAGAACCAGAGCACCGAGTTGAGCGATACCTGGAAGAAGTTGGCCAGGACGTCGGTCGAGCTGGCCGAGAAGAGCATGAAGTAGAAGGCCAACCCGGTCGCCCCGACGGCGGTGTGCAGGGGCCTGTCCCGGGGACGCTCGAGAAGGTTGTGGAGATTTCTGTTGCCGGTGACCCTCGATTCGATGAAGGGCCACAGGTAGAAGAGGGTGAAGGTGAGCCCGGGGAAGAGCACGGCGGGCAGGAACACGACGAAGGGGATGGTGTGGCCGAAGCCGGTGAACTCCCAACTGGGCATGATCCGCAGCGCGCCGTCGAGCCATCCCATGTACCAGTCGGGCTGCACGGCGTAGCTGATCCGGGTGGCCGTGTAGGGGCCGAACTGCCAGATGGGGTTGATCTGGGCCAGCCCGCCGAGGGCCCACAGCACGCCGGTAATCATGAAAAGGAACCCCGTCGTCTTCAAGATGAAGGTCGGGTACATGGGCGTGCCCACCACGTTGTTCTCGGTCCGGCCGTGACCGGGGAACTGCGTGTGCTTCTGGCGTACGAGCAGGCCCAGGTGACCGGCGATCAGGCCCAGGAGGACCAGCGGGATGATGAGGACGTGGAGGATGAAGAAGCGGGGGATGATGATCCCGTTGCCGGGGAAGTTGCCGCCGAAGACGAAAGTGGCCAGGTAGCTGCCGACAACGGGGATCGACAGGATGATGGAGTAGGCGATCCTGATGCCCGTGCCCGACACCAGGTCGTCGGGGAGCGAGTAGCCGAGGAAGCCCTCGATGATGGCCAGGGTCAGCAGGGTGACGCCGATGAACCAGTTGAGCTCGCGGGGCTTGCGGAAGGCGCCGGTGAAGAAGATCCGGGCCATGTGCACGGCGATGGCCCCCACGAAGACGTCGGCCGCCCAGTGGTGCATCTGGCGGATGACGAGACCGCTGCGCACGGCGAAGGAGATGTCGAGCGACGAGGCGTAGGCGGCCGACATGTGGGCGCCGCGCAGCGGCAGGTAGGCGCCGTGGTAGATGACGTCGGACGACGACGGGACGAAATAGAGCGACAGGAAGACACCGGTGGCCAAGAGGATGATGAAGGAGTAGAGGGCGATCTCCCCGAGCAGGAACGACCAGTGGTCGGGGAAGATCTTGTCGAGCAGCGTGCGGCCGCCCTTGGCCACCCCCAGCCGGTCGTCCAACCAGCGGACGGCGCCTTCCGTCGGCTTCCAGGCTTTGTTCGGCCGCGCCCCGTTCGGCCGCGCCCCGTTGCCGGTGGTGGTCGGGATCGTCGTGCTCATGAGCGCTCCCAGAATCCGGGCCCGATGGGCTCCAGGTACCCGCTCTGCGCCCGCAGGAAGCCGTCGGCGTCGATGTAGAGCGGCAGCTGGGGCAGCGGGCGAGGGGCCGGCCCGAAGACCTGCTGGGCACCATGGAGGACGTTGAACAGCGACTGGTGACAGGGGCAGAGCAGCTGGTAGAGCTGCTCCTGGTAGAGGCCGACCGGGCAGCCGGCGTGGGTGCAGACCTTCGAATAGGCCACGTAGCCGTCGGGCGTCCACCCCTCGCGTCCGGGCTTGGTCAGAAACGGGGTCTTCTGGGGGCGGATGAGCATGGTCTGGTCGACGGCCTGAGCGTTCTCCGAATTGACGAAGCGCTCGGGGAAGACGGTGAGTGCGCCCCCCACTTCGATGTCGGCTCTGTGGATCCGGCGCCCGGAGATGTCCACCACATAACTGCCCTTCGTCCAATTGGTGCGGTCGAAGGTCTTCTTCGGTGTCGGCCCCAAAGAGCGCAGAAGAGGAAAGCCGAGGACAATCCCCATGATTCCCGACCCGGCGGCCAGCAGTCCGGCCAGGAAGCCCCGGCGCCGCACGACGGCGGTGCCCCGATCGACCACGGCGGCCGTCATGGCTTCGACCTCGAGCTCGGTGGAGGCGAAGGGGTGCCGGTCCTCTACGAAGGGCCCGCGGGGCAGCAGGTACTTGCCCCAGGCCGAGAGGCCGAAGCCGAAGCCGAAGAGCCCGACACCGAGGTAGAGGCCCTCCCACTGCGTCTGGCCCCCGACCCAGTACAGGGCGCCGTAGGCGGCGAAGCCGGCCACACCGATGATCAGGAGCACGCCGATGGCCAGCTCGGCCCGGCGGGGGTTCTTGGCCAGGGGCTGCAGATGGGGGTCGTCGAACGAGGCGACGGAGAGGGCGCCGTCGGTGCCGGACCCCGGCGTGCCCGGTGCGTGACCCGGTGCGTGACCCGACGACCCGTGAGGCGAATGATCGGTCATGACCGGTCCCCCACCCAGAAGGCCACCAGCATCAGTCCTCCCACTCCGATGAAGAGGGCGATGAACCCCTCGGCCACCGGTCCGATACCGCCCAGGCCCAGACCGCCGGCGTTGTTGGGATGCTGGATGGGCCCGAGGACGTAAGCCACGATGTCGGCGATCTGCTGGTTGTTCAGCTGTCCGGGGCCGAAGTGGGGCATGTTGGCCGGTCCCGTCCGCAGGGCTTCGACGGCCTGGACGGCGGTGGCCTTGTGCAACGTCGGCGCCGAGTAGCCGTCGGCCAGCGCGTCGCCCGACCCGGTGATGGTGTGGCAGGCGGCACAGTTGAGGACGAACAGGGAGTTGCCGTCGGTCAGGTTGGCACCATTGAGGTTGACGACGGGGATCCCGCTCGGGAAACCGGGGGCGGCCGGGCCGAGCGAGCCGACGAAGGCGGCGATCTGGAGAATCTGCTTGGGCGGGAACCTCGGCGTCTTCTGCACCGGCTGTTGGGCGATGTTGCCGAGGGGCATGCGCCCCGTGCCCACCCAGAAGTCGGCGGTGGCCGGCCCCAGGCCCACCAGGTTCACGCCGACGATGCCGCCCGTGCCGTCGACGCCGTGGCAGCTGGCGCAGTTGGCCTCGAAGAGCTGCTCCCCGGGGCCGATGTAGGACTGGGGCAGCTTCGTGTACGTGATGGAGCTGGGCGGGGCGCTGGCGTTCAAGGCGACCAGGCTGGCCGACGGTGCCGCCGAACTGGCCCCGGGACTGAGCAGACCGACGACGGCCACACCGGTGACCACCAGTGCCGGCAGCACGAAGAGGCGGCGTCGCTTGGTCTTCACCGGTTCGGTGGTCTCCTCGGTCACCTTGGTGGTCTCCTCGGTCATCAGCCTGATTTCAGGAGGAACAGGCAACTGAAGATGCCGATCCACGCGATGTCGACGAAGTGCCAGTAGTACCCGACCGCTTGATAGACGTTCGTCTCCCCCGGGTCGCCGGCGTCGCCCTTCATCCGGCCGAGGAGGAAGAGCATGGCGAGAAGACCGAGGGCCACGTGCAGACCGTGGATGCCCGTCATGATGAAGAAGAGCGACCAGTAGGCGTTGAGCGAAGGTCCGTGTCCGTGCGACGCGAAGTCGTGCCACTCGTAGAGGGTGTTGGCCAGGAAGGCACCGCCCAGGATGAAGCTGGTGACGATCCACTTGCGGGCCAGGCTCCTGTCGCCGCGTTCCTCGGCCCAGACGCCCAACTGGAAGGTGGGGCTCGAGGCCAGGAGGAAGACGCTGAAGATGCCGGCCTGGATGTAGTCGAGGTGCTCCCCCGCCAGGGGGGGCCACGCCGCGTGCAACGTGGACGGGGCGTTGGCCCGGATGGTGAAGTACGCGGCGAAGAGGCCGCTGAAGAACATGACCTCGGAGCCGAGCCAGATGATGACACCGACGGCGAGCAGTGCCGGCCGCTCGGGTACGTGGCGCTGCCCTGGCGCGGTCTGTTCCACCGACAGTGCCTGCGTCACGGCGTCTTTCCTAGCGGACGGCGGCCCCTCCGCGCCAACACCGTGGCAGACCTGGGACGGGTACGCGAGCACAGCGGGGGACCGGGACCCCGACGCAGACACGGCGACGGCCCGGCGCGCGACGATGTCAGGCGGTGTCAGGCGGTGTCAGGCGGTGTCAGGCGTGGAGGCTCGCCGGCAGGGGCCGCGCGTGGACGACGACGAGACGCTGGGTGGGGCGGGTGAGCGCCACGTAGAGGGCCCGCAGTCCCTGGGGCGATTCCTCGGCGATGGCGGCGGGCTCGACGACGATGACGGCGTCGAATTCGAGCCCGTTGGCCAGATCGACGGGCAACAGCGAGAGCGGCGACCCGAGACCGTCGCGTCGGGGATCGATGGCCTGATAGCCCGCCACGTCGAGGGCGAGGGCCAACTCCCCCACCAGTGACGCCGGCGCCAGGACGGCCGCCGTCCCCGGGGCGACGTCCGCCACGACGTCGGCGGCGGCGCGGACCACGGCCCCCGCCAGGTCGCCGGGCGCGTCCACGAAGAGCGGGGCGTGACCCGAGCGACGGACGGGCCGCGGCGGTCGCAGCTCCGGCGCGGCGGTGGCCAGCACCCGCGACGCCACCTCGACCACCTCGGCCGGGGTCCGGTAGCTCACGGTCAGCTCGACCAGCCGCGGGGGCCGCTCCCCCGGGAGATGGGCGGTGACGTCGTCCCAGCTGGAGGGGGCCCAGGGCCCGGTGGCCTGGCCGATGTCCCCCACGACGGTGACTGAACCCGACAGCGACCGGCGCGCCACCATGCGCAACTGCATGGGCGAGAGGTCCTGGGCCTCGTCCACGACGATCTGGCCGTAGGTGCGTGGTCCGTCGTCGGGATCGGAGCCCGCCCCCGTGCGGGTGCGGCGCTTGCCCAGGAGCACCCGGGCCTCGTCGATGAGGGCCAGATCGGCCGCCGTCCACGGGATCTCGGCCAGGGAGCCGCTGCGGTCGCGGACGAGGGCGGCCTGTTCGGACGTGGACAGGATGCCCCGCGCCGCCAGGGCCAGCAGCGGTGGTGACCCGAAGAGGTCGTGCAACAGCTCTTCGGCGCTCAACCGGGGCCACATCCGGTCGAGGGCTTCGCCCAATTGCGGCAGGGCGCGGATCTGCCGGGAGAACTCGGCCAGGTCGAAGACGGGCTCGACGGGCTCGACGGACTCGTCCGTCTCGTCGGTCCCCGGAGCGTCGATGCCCGGAGCGTCGAAGCCCGCCGTCTTCCCGTTGCCGTCGGGCGAGCCGTTGCGGCCGGCGGTCCCCGGTCGGCCGGCGCCGTTCTCCCCGGTGAAGAGCGTCGGGCCCTCCGTCGGGGGCGCGGCCGGCCGGCTCGTCGGGGAGGGCCAGGGGTCGGGGGGAGGGGCGGCGCCGCGGTGGATGCGGACGGCGCGCTGGTAGTCGTCGGCCAGACGACGGACGACGAGCTGTTCGACGAAGCGGCGACGGGCGTTGTGGGTGCCGGGGCGCCGGCGCGCCACGGCGATGACCGAGGCCGAGACGTCGGCCGTCAGGTGCAGGACGGTCGAGCCGTAGGGCACGTCGACGCTCTGGCGCAGGGGCCGCTGGCGGGTGCGGACGGCCTGGACCACGAAGTCGGCCATCCGGGCCTCGCCCTTCAACCGGGCCACGGCCGGCTCCTCGACGGCGCGTTGCTGGACACCGTGGACGATGCCGGTGATGGTCGAGAGGGTGACACCGCTCTCGCCGAGCGACGGCAGGACGTGCTCGATGTAGCGGAGGAAGAGGGGGTTGGGGCCGATGACGAGGACGCCCTGGCGCTCCAGGGGGAAGCGATGGGTATAGAGGAGGTAGGCGGCCCGGTGCAGCGCCACCGCCGTCTTCCCCGTCCCCGGGCCCCCCTGGACGACGAGGACACCGGGCAGCGGCGCCCGGATGATCTCGTCCTGCTCCCGCTGGATGGTCGAGATGATGTCGCGCATGTAGCCGGTCCGGGCTCCCTCGAGAGCGGCCAGGAGCGCCCCCGGTCCGCCGAGCTCGAGGGCGGTGTCCTCCCCTGCGTCTGCGGCGACCCGGTCGGAGCCGTCGCGGTCGGCCGTGCGGGCGCCGTCGGCCGAGGCGCCGTCGGCCGAGGGGGCGGCGCCGTCGGAGAGGGGCCTGATGCCGAAACGTTCGTCCTCGATCCCCACGATCCGGCGGCCGTGGGCGGCGAGGTGGCGACGCAGGACGAGGTTCATGGGATCGCGGCCGGTGGCCCGGTAGAAGGGCTCGGCCACCGGGGCCCGCCAGTCCACGACGAGGGGATCGACGTCGTCGCCGGAGATGCCGAGCCGGCCGATGTGGAAGCTCTCCACGGTGGCGTCGGGGTTGCGGCGGTCGATGCGGCCGAAACAGAGGGCCTGCTCGCCGATGTCGAGCTGGTCGAGCCGGGCCAGGCTCGTCCGGACGATGACGTCGCGCTCCTCGCGGAATTGGTGGGTGCCGCCGCGACCCTGGTCGAGGACGGACCGCAGGAGGCCCTCGGCGTCGGACCGAAGCTGGTCCAGCCGCTCGTAGGCCCGGTCGATGTGAGCCTGTTCTGCCTCGAGCTCCGGATGTGCGCCCACAGCCGCTCCCTCTCCCTGCTGCGCGCAGTGAACCCTCGATCATACCGTTCGGTCCCTGAGTACTCCCCCGGGGTAGCGTCGGCGCGATGTCAGTCGCCGACTCGGCGTTCCTGCGCGCCTGCCGGTGCGAGCCGACGGAGACGGTGCCGGTCTGGTTCATGCGGCAGGCCGGCCGCTCCCTACCCGAGTACCGGGCCGCGCGCGGCGAGGGCAGCATCCTCGACGCCATCCGTCGGCCCGAGCTGGCCGCCGAGCTGACCATGCAACCGGTCCGGCGCTACGGCGTGGACGCCGCCGTCCTCTTCTCCGACATCGTCGTGCCGGTGGCCGCCGTGGGCTTCGGCGTGGACGTCGAGCCCGGCCGGGGGCCCGTGGTGGCCGAACCCTTCCGAACGGCGTCGGACCTGGAGCGGCTGCCCGCTCTCGACGCCGAGACCGACACGGCCTACGTGCTCGAGACGGTCCGGATCGCCACGGCCGAGCTGGACCGGATCGGCGTCCCTCTGATCGGTTTCGCCGGCGCCCCCTTCACGGTGGCGAGCTACCTGATCGAGGGGGGCCCGTCGCGCTCCTACCTCCGTACCCGGGCGCTGATGACGGAGGACCCCGGCCTCTTCGGCCGGCTGCTCGACCGGCTGGCCGAACTGGCCCTGGCCTCTCTCCGTTCCCAGGTCGCCGCCGGTGTCTCGGCCGTGCAGCTCTTCGACAGCTGGGCCGGGGCGCTGTCGGCCGAGGAGTACGGACGTTCCGTCTGGCCCGCCAGCCGGCGGGTGCTCGAGGGGATGGCCGGCCTCGGGGTGCCCCGGATCCACTTCGGGGTGGGCACCGGCCACCTGCTGCCGTTGATGGCCTCGGCCGGGGCCGACGTGGTCGGCGTGGACTGGCGGACGCCGCTCGACGAGGCCCGGCGGCTGATCGGCCCCCGCTACGCCGTGCAGGGCAATCTCGATCCGACCACCTGTCTGCGCGGGTGGGATGCCGTCCGGACCGAGGCCCGCGATGTCATGGCCCGGGGTGGGGGTCTGGGGCACATCTTCAATCTGGGCCACGGGGTGCTGCCCGAGACCGACCCGGCCGTCCTCGAGCGGCTGGTGGCCTACGTCCACGAGCAGTCCCCCGGCCTGCCCGCCCCCGTGGCGGAGACGGGATGAGCCCACCGGACACCGGTGTGCTGGTGATGGCGCACGGCACGCCCCGGACGCTCGGGGAGATCGAGGCCTTCTATACCGAGATCCGCCGGGGTCGGCCGCCCTCGGCGGAGCAGCTGGCCGAACTGACCGGGCGCTACCGGGCCATCGGGGGCACCTCGCCGCTGAACGAGCGGACCCGCGCCCAGGTGGCCGGCATCGGCCGGGCCCTCGAGGCCCGGGCGCCGGGCCGCTTCGCCGTGGTGGGCGGGGCCAAGTTCGCCGCCCCCCGGATCGAAGAGGCCGTGGCCGAGCTCGTCGCCGGGGCGGTGAACCCGATCATCGGCCTCGTCCTCGCCCCCCACTCCTCCAGCGTGAGCGTGGGCGAGTACGCCCGCCGGGCCGCCGCCGCCATCTCCTCGGAACCGGGCTCCTCGGAACCGGGCATCGGCTTCGAGATGATCGACCACTGGTACGACGCGCCGGGGTTCGAGGCGCTGATGGCCGCCCGGGTCCGCCGCGCCATGGAGGGCCTGACGGGCTCGGCGCCGGGACCGGTCCGGGTGCTCTTCACGGCCCACAGCGTGCCCGTCCGGGTGGCGGCGGGCGACGGCTACGCCGAACAATTGGAACAGTCGACCCGGGCCGTGGCCGGCGCCGCCGGGGTCGGCGACTGGTCGGTGGCCTGGCAGAGCGCGGGCCGGACCGACGACGAGTGGCTCGGGCCCGACGTGAACACCGTGATCGCCGGGCTGCCCGCTCTCGGCTACGGGGGTGTGGTGGTCTGTCCCATCGGCTTCGTCTCCGACCACCTGGAAGTCCTCTACGACATCGACGTCGAGGCGCGGGCGACGGCCGAGAAGGCCGGGATCGCCCTGGCCCGGACGGCGTCGCTCAACGACGACCCGCTCTTCTGCGAGATCCTGGCCGACGTCGTCGTGGCCGCCGACGCCAGTCGCTCCCCCTCCGGCGGCGGATGAGCGGCACGGTCGCCGTCATCGGTGGCGGCATCGCCGGCCTGGCCGCCGCCTGGGAGCTGAGCGGGACGTCACCGGCCCCGCGGGTGGTCCTGCTGGAGGGCGCCGACGAGATCGGGGGGAAGCTGCGGACGGAGGTCATCGGCGGCCGGGACGTCGACCTGGGGCCCGATGCCTTCGTGGCCCGTCGGCCCGAGGCCCTGGCTCTCTGCGCCGAGTTGGGACTGACCGACGACCTGGTGGCGCCCGGTGTCCGGGGGGCCCACGTCTGGGCCCGGGGCCGGCTGCGGCCCCTGCCGGCCGGACTGGCCCTCGGCGTGCCCACCCGGTTCGGGCCCCTCGCCCGGTCGGGCATCTGCTCCGCGGCGGGCCTCGCCCGTCCCGCCCTCGACCTGCTGCGCCCGGCCCGGGCCGTCCCGGCCGGGGCCCCGGCCGACGCCGCCGTGGGGGAGCTCGTCCGACGACGGCTGGGCCCGCAGGTGACGGCCCGTCTGGCGGCACCGCTGATCGGGGGGATCCACGCCGGGGACATCGACACGATGAGCGCCGCCGCGGTCTTCCCCGCCCTGCTCACCGCCGTCGGCCGGCCGGGCAGCCTGATGCGGGCGCTGGCCGCCGGCCTGCCCCCGCCCGGACCCGAGCCCGTCTTCCTGACCCTGCGGGGCGGGATGGGCCGGCTGGTCGACGAACTCGCCCGGGCCCTGGCCGGGCGGGGGGTCGACCTGCGACGCGACAGCCCGGTTACCGCGCTCCGCCGGGAGCCGGCCGGTGCCGGCGGCCGCTGGCACCTCCGGACGGGCCCGGGGCCCGACGACGAGATCCTGGCCGACGCCGTCGTCGTCTGTCTCCCCGCCCCCGAGGCGGCCGGCCTCCTCCGCCCGCACGACGACGCCCTGGCCGGGGCCCTCGAGACGGTGACCTACGCGTCGGTCGCCATCGTCACCTTCCGGCTGTCGGCCGACGCCGTCGGCCGTCCCCTCGACGGCACCGGGTTCCTGGTGCCCCGGGGTGAGGGCGGTGCGCCCGATCCCCTGGTGACCGCCTGTACCTGGCTGAGCGCCAAGTGGCCCGAGCTCGAGCGACCGGGCGACGTCCTCATCCGGGCCTCGGTCGGCCGGCAGGGCGACGACCGGCACATCTCGATGACCGACCCCGAGCTGCTGGCCGCCTGCCTGGGCGAGCTCGGCACCATGATGGCGCTGCGCCGGCCACCGCTCGACGCGCTGCTGACGCGCTGGCCGCGGTCCTTCCCCCAGTACACCGTCGGTCACCTCGACCGGGTGGCGGCCATCGAGGACGCCGCCGGCCGGCTCGGTGGCCTCGCCCTGGCCGGCGGCGCCCTCCACGGCGTGGGCATCCCGGCCTGTATCGGCAGCGGCCGCCGGGCGGCCCGGGCGGTGCTGGCGGTGGCCGGCCCGACACCGTGACCGGCCCGTGACCGCTCGCCCGCCGTCGGCGGAACCGTGACGGCCCGGACCAGCGCCGGCGGGACGGGACGCCGGGGCCGGGTGGCGGTGCCGGCCCTGCTGGCCGGCGTGGCCCTCGCCCTCTCCCTCCCCCCCTGGGGCGCCTGGATCCTGGCCGGCCCGGGGGCGGGCCTGCTGTGGTGGCGGCTCGGCGGGCTCGGGCCCGGCCAACGGCTGCTCGCCGGCTGGCTGGCCGGGCTCGGCCTGTTCGTCACCGGCCTCTGGTGGGCGCTCTCCTTCAACGTCTACGGCGGCGTCATCCTGATGGCCGTCCAGGCGCTGGCCCTGGCCGGGGCCGCCGCCGTCTCCCCTCCCGGACGTGGTCGGGGGGCGGCGCTCGCCGGCGCCATGGTCCTAATGGAGGCGCTGCGCAGCGCCTGGCCCTTCGGCGGTCTCCCCCTGGGCGGCATCGCCCTCGGCCAGGCCGGGGGCCCGCTGGTCGGGGCGGCCCGGCTGGGCGGCCCCCTTCTCCTCGTCGGCCTCGTCTGGGTCTCGGGCGCCGGCCTCGGGGTCCTCGTCACCTCGCTCGGCCGCGGCCGGCTGGGCCGCCCCGTGGCCGGCCGGGTGGCGGCCGGCGTGATCGCCCTCGGCGCCGTGGCCGGGGTCGGCGTCTGGGGGGCGGCCGCCCCCGACGGCGGGCCCCCGGTGGCGACGGTCCGGGTGGCGGCCGTCCAGGGCGGCGGCGTCCGGGGACTGAGCAAGGCCGAGGTCTCCCCGGCGTCGGTCTTCGCCGCCCAGCTCCGGGCCACGGCCGAGATCGCCGCCGCCGACGGGGGTCGCCCCCCGGCCCTCATCGTCTGGCCCGAGGACGCCCTCTCCCTGGACGAGCCCCTCTCCCGCTCACCGACGAAGGGCACCCTCGCCGACGTGGCCCGGCAGCACGAGGCCACCCTGACGGTGGGTGTCACGGAAACGGTCTCCTCCACCAACTTCCTGAACGAGATCGTCGCCTTCGGCCCCGGCGGCCGGCTGGTGGCCCGCTTCGAGAAGGTCCACCGGGTGCCGTTCGGCGAGTACGTCCCCGACCGGGCCTTCTTCTCCCACCTGGCCAGCCTCTCGGGCGTTCCCCTCGACGCCGTCCCCGGCCACGGCGACGGCGTCCTGGAGACGCCGGCCGGCGCCCTCGGCACCATGGTCTCCTACGAGGTCTTCTTCGCCGCGCGCGGCCGGGTGGCCACCCGGGCCGGCGCCCAGCTGCTGATCGTCCCCACCAACACCTCCTCCTACTCCAACGGCCAGGTCCCCGCCCAGGAGATCGCCGCCTCGCGGCTGCAGGCCATCGCCGAGGGCCGCGACCTCGTCCAGTCCGCCCCCACCGGCTACAGCGCCGTCATCGACCACCGCGGCCGCGTCCTCGCCCGGACGGCCCTCGGACGGCGCCAGGTCCTCGTGGCCGACCTCTCCCGCCGCACCGGCCACACCCTCTACGAACGCGCCGGCGACCTTCCCGTCCTCGTCGCCGCCGGCCTCCTCCTCGTCGGCGGCTGGCTGGCGGCGCTGCTCGGGCCCGGACCGGGCGACGCCACCGCCGAGGCCCGCCGCCGCCGTCCCGGGGCCGAGGTCCTCGTCCGGCTCAGGAACCGCTGAATTCCCCCGAATTCCCCCCGAATATCCCCCGAATTCTCTGAGATCCGATTTTTTTTTCCGGTGTCACCCGTTTCGGGACCCGCCCCGCCGGGCATAACCCGTTCAGAAGCGACTCCGGCCGGCCCCCCGCCCCCCGGGGTCGTCTTCGCGTCCGGGGCCGGTTTCCTCCGGCCCTCACTCACTCGTAGTAGCCCGAGTGGATGTAGATGCAGGGGATGCCCTCGGAGTGGAACATGTCGCGGTTGCGGGGGTCGTCCTCGAAGGCCAGTCGCAGATCGAGCCCGTGGTCGCGCAGCGCCGCGACGACGGAGCGCTTGTAATAGGCCACCGGCGCCGTGTCCCCCCGGCTGCGCATCACGAGCAGATCCCACCGCAGCTTGTACCGGGACAACCAGGCCAGTGTCTGGGGCTGCACCCGCAGGGGACGGCCCGTCAGTAAGACGATGGAGAGTCCCGGGTCGAGCAGCTCGAGCAGCCGGGCCACCTCGTCGATCAGCGGGTCGTCGGCACAGGCCTCGAAGAAGCCGTCCCAGTCGCGCCGGCCCCATTCGAGGAAGTGCTGGCGGCCGGCGGCGTCGGACAGCACACCGTCGATATCGAAGACCACGGTCGGACCGGGTGACAGCGGCCCCGCCCGCCAACACCAATTGGCCGGTGTCGGCGCCGTCGGCACCGACGAGGGATCGGGGGCGCTCATTCCTCGGTCGGCCGCTCGTCGGACAGTCGCCTGATCTCGTCGACCACCCGGGGATCGGCCAACGTCGTCGTGTCCCCGAGGTCGCGTCCTTCGGCCACGTCCTTCAACAGCCGGCGCATGATCTTCCCCGAGCGGGTCTTCGGCAGCTCGTCGGTGAAGATCACGGTCTTGGGCCGGGCGATCGCGCCGATCAGATGGGCCACGTGCTGGCGCAGTTCCTCGCCGCGCTCGGCCGTCTGCGCCTGGCCCCCGCGCAGCGTCACGAAGGCGATGATGGACTGTCCCGTCGTCTCGTCCTTGGCCCCGACGACGGCCGCCTCGGCCACCGACGGATGATCGACCAACGACGACTCCACCTCGGTGGTCGAGATCCGGTGTCCCGAGACGTTCATCACGTCGTCGACCCGGCCCAGCAACCAGAGATAGCCCTCCTCGTCGAGCTTGGCCCCGTCACCGGCGAAGTACCGGCCCGGGAACCGGCTCCAGTAGGTCTCCCGGTACCGCTCGGGATCGCCGTAGAGGCCGCGCAGCATCGCCGGCCACGGCCGGGTGAGGGTCAGGTAGCCCCCGCCCCGGGGCACCGGCGCGCCGGTGTCGTCGACCAATTCGACCGCGATCCCGGGCAGCGGGTAGGTGGCCGACCCCGGCTTGCAGGTCGTCACGGCGGGCAGCGGGGCGATCATGATGGCCCCCGTCTCGGTCTGCCACCAGGTGTCCACCACCGGGCAGTTGCCACCCCCGATGACCTGCCAGTACCAGGTCCAGGCCTCGGGATTGATGGGCTCGCCCACCGAGCCGAGCACCCGCAGCGTGGACAGGTCGTGGCCCTCGGGATAGGCGTTCCCCCATTTCATGAACGTCCGGATGGCGGTGGGCGCGCAGTAGAGGATGGAGACCCGGTAGCGCTCGATGATGTCCCACCAGCGGTCCTTGTCGGGGAAGTCGGGCGTGCCCTCGTAGAGAACCGAAGTCGTGCCGTTGGCGAGCGGTCCGTAGACGATGTAGCTGTGGCCCGTCACCCATCCGATGTCGGCCGCGCACCAGTAGACGTCGGACTCGGGATGCACGTCGAAGACGGTCCGGTGGGTAAAGGCCACCTGGGTCAGGTAACCGCCGGTGCTGTGCATGATCCCCTTGGGCTTGGCCGTCGTGCCCGACGTGTAGAGCAGATAGAGAAGGTCCTCGGCGTCCATCTGCTCGGGCTCGCACGACGCCTCGGCCCCCGCCATCAGCTCGTCCCACCACTGGTCGCGCCCCGGCGTCATGGGGACGCGGCCGTCGGCCTCCCACGTCCGCCGGGCCACCACCACGTGTTCGATCGATGCGCAGTCGGCCACCGCTGCGTCGGCGTTCTGCTTCAGCGCCACCACCGCCCCCCGGCGCCAGCCCCCGTCGGCGGTGATCAACACCTTGGCGGCGGCGTCGTTGATCCGGTCGCGCAGCGCGTCGGGGGAGAAGCCGCCGAACACCACCGAGTGGGCCGCACCGATCCGCGTGCAGGCGAGCATGGCCACCGGAAGCTCGGGGATCATCGGCATGTAGATGGCCACCCGGTCACCGCGCCGGACCCCGAGGCCCTTCAGCACGTTGGCGAAGCGTTCGGTCTCGGCCAGCAACTCGGCGTAGGTGATCGTCCGCGTGTCCCCGGGCTCCCCTTCGAAGTGATAGGCCACCCGCTCGCCCCGCCCGGCCGCCACGTGCCGGTCGAGGCAGTTGACCGACACGTTCAGCGTTCCCCCCACGAACCATTTGGCGAAGGGCAGATCCCACTCGAGCACCGTGTCCCACGGCCGGTACCACTCGAGCGCCGCCGCCTGCTCGGCCCAGAACCCCTCGGGGTCGGACTCCGCTGCCTCGTACAGCGACCGGTCCTTCACGACGGCCGTCGCGGCGAAGCCCTCGGGTGGGGGGAACCGGCGCTCTTCCAGCAAGAAGTCTGAGATGGCGGCGCCGGAGCCCGATTGCCCCGGTGCCGCCGGCTGCTCGTGGGCGGTGTCCGACATGCGTGACGGTCCCTTTCGGAGATGGCTCGGGGTGGCCCCCGCTGGCCTCTCCCCTCGCCCGCCGAGCGTAGCGATTCACCTGGTAAATGGCAGCAACGCCGGGGGGGCGCGGCCCGGGGCTGGCAAGATGGGGGCACGATGCTCGACAGCGAGACGCTCACCATCTCGGTCGGCGTGGGGCGACGAGTCGTGGTGGTGGCCAACTTCGGACTCGGTCCGCAGGCCACCGCCACCACGACCTGGGCCGTATCCGGCTTCGGCCGGGCCCTCGACACCTGGGAGGGCCCCGGCCTGGTCGTGGTGGCGGGCAACCTCTTCGACCTGGAGGCCGCCACCCCGGACACGCCGGCGGCTGAACGGGTGGGGGCGGCGCTGGCCGCCCATCCCCGGCTGGCCGAGGCCCTGCGGACGTTCGCCGGCGGGCCCGAGCGGCGGGTGGTGTGCCTGCCCGGCACCACCGACGCCGCTCTCAGCTCGGACCCCGAGGTCCGCGCCCCCCTGGAGGCGCTCGGCGTCGAGGTGGCGCAGAGCGTCGACCTCGAGATGGCGTCGGTGGCCGGCCCCCGCCGCGTCCGCATCGCCGCCGACGTGCCCGCCGTCGACGTCGTGCCGCGACCGTCGTCGACCACCGCCGCCGTCCTCCTGGCCGCCGCCCAGAACCCGTCCGAACCGTGGCAGGAGGGGATCGACCGACTGGCCGACCCGGCCAGTGTCCAACGCTTCCTCACCTCCCGCCTCCTCTACCGCCGCTTCGCCCGCTTCAGCTGGTGGTTGCTCGTCCCCTTCGCCGTGGCCCTCGTCCTCAGCCTTCCTTTCGTGGCGGACGGCCTCACCCACTTGTTCGTCAACCAACCGCGCACCGTCCGGGCCATCGCCCGGGTCCGCCACGCCTCCTGGGGGACCCGGCTGCTCGTGGCCGGCGTGGTCTGCGTCGTCGAAGTGGTCGTCATGGCCGGCGTCCTCGGCTGGCTGGCCCGCCACGCCTGGCGGACCTTGGGCGGGGGCCGGCTCGACAAGCTGTTCGAGGAGTCGTGGTCCCGGGCCGGCGCCACGGCCAACGACGCCGGCCGCGACGCCGGGCGCGCCCTCGGGACCGAGGGCTATGCCGCCCTCGTCACCGGCGCCACCCTGCAGGCCGAGCTCACCCACCTGACCCCCGGCGTCTTCGCCTGCTCGGGCGCGGCGGGTGACATCGTGGAGGAGCATCCCGGTCGCCTGGGCATGCTGCCCGTCTTCCTCCCCTGCCGGCAGCTGTCGTGGGTGGAGCTCGAGACGGGAGCCGATCTGCACGTCCGGCTGCTCATGGCGCGGGCCGAGATCGCGCCGGCCACCCTCTTGGAGAGAGTGGCCGCCCGCGACCAGCACGTCCACGAACAGCATCCGGTCGTCGTGGCCGCCTATCCCCGCGGGGCCTCGTGGCCCCCCGGTCCCGATCTCGACGCCGTCCGACGCCGGTCCCGCCGGGTCCGGCGCTGGGCATCGGGGGCCATCGCCTTCGCCGGGGTGGTCGACCTCCTGTCGGCCGTCACCCCGCCCTTGCGGGGTCGCCTCCATTTCGTCCTCAACGTGCTGCCCCTCGGCGCCACCCAGGCGGCCGGCGCGCTGGTGGCGCTGGCCGGCATCGGCCTTCTGGCCCTGGCCCGGGGCGTGCGCCGGGGCCAGTACCAGGCGTGGGCCATCTCGTCGGTGGTGCTCGGGCTGACCCTCGTCCTGCACCTGGCGCGCGGCGGGGACCTCGAGGAATCCCTCCTCGCCGCCGGCGTCTTGCTCCTGCTGCTCGTCAACCGGAACGAATTCCGCGCCGCCTCGGACAGGCCGTCGCTGCGCTCGGCCGGCGTCGCCCTGCTGGCCGGCGTGGTCGGCATCACCGTGATCACGAGCGTCGTGGTCGAACTGACCCTGAACTTCGACCTCGACCGGCACCGCCTCAGCCTGTGGCGCTGCGGTCAGGCCGTCGTCGAGCGGCTGGTGGGAATCCGCACCATCGCCCTGCCCGATCGCCTGGACGACTTCCTCGCCCCGAGCCTCCTCACCGTCGGTGTCGGTCTGGCCGTCGTCGCCGTGCTCCTCGCCACCCGCCCCGTGGTCGACCGCCGGCGGTCGGCCGGGCGCGCGGCGGAGACGCGGGCCCGCGACATCGTGAAGCGCCACGGCGAAGGCACCCTCGACTACTTCGCCCTCCGCAGTGACAAGCAATGGTTCTTCCACCGCGACAGCCTCGTCGCCTACGCCATCTACGGCGGCGTCTGCCTCGTCTCCCCCGACACCATCGGACCGCAGGCCGAGCGCGAGCAGGTCTGGGGCGCCTTCCGACGCTTCGCCGACAATCGCGGCTGGGTCGTCGCCGTCATGGGGGGCAGCGAGGACTGGCTCCCGATCTACCGCGCCACCGGCATGCACGAGATCTACATCGGCGACGAAGCCGTCGTCGACCTCGAGAAGTTCTCGTTGGCCGGCGGTCACATGAAGGGTCTCCGGCAGGCCTACAACCGCATCGCCAAGTACGGCTATACCGCCACCTTCCACGATCCGTCCCGCCTCGACCGCGCCACCGCCGTCCGGCTGACCGGGCTCATGTCCCAGAGCCGGCGGGGGGAGTTCGAACGGGGCTTCTCCATGATGCTCGGCCGCATCTTCGACCCCCGCGACGAGGGCCTCGTCCTGTGCGTGGTCACCGCACCCGACGGCGCCCCGGCGGCGCTGTGCCAATTCGTCCCGGCGCGCGGCATCGGCGGCTTCTCGCTCGACCTCATGCGCCGCGACCGCGGCGAACACCCCAACGGCCTCATCGACTTCGCCCTGGTCTCGTCCATCGAGCACTTCCGCGCCGGTGGCCACACGGGGCTCAGCCTCAACTTCGCCGCCCTCCGCTCCATCCTCGAAGGCGAGGGCGACGGAGTGACCCAGCGCGTCGAGCGCTGGGCGCTCAAGAAGATGTCGAGCTTCCTGCAGATCGAGACCCTGTGGCGCTTCAACGCCAAGTACGAACCGCAGTGGCTGCCGCGCTACGTCGTCTACGACACGGCCGAACACCTCGTCCCCGTCGTCCTCGCCATCCTCCGGGCCGAGTCCCTGTCGGAGGTGCCGGTCATCGGACGGATGATCGCCGCCTCCGACCGCCGCGCCCATGCGGGCCTCGACGCCGACGCCGACGCCGGCTCCGGCGCGTCGCTGCTTCCGGGCCCCGACGAGTGCGAACCCTCTCCGGACGCCTCTGCCGACGCCTCTGCCGACGCCTCTCCGGACGTCTCTGCGGACGCGTCTGCCGACGCCTCTGCCGACGTCTCTGCAGACGCCTCTCCGGACGCCGCCCCGGTGCTCGGATCAGCGGTGGGCCCCGAACGTCACTGACCCCCGAACGTCACCGACCCCTGAACGTCACCGACCCCTGAACGTCACCGAGCCGGGCACACGACGGTCGATGGAGATCCGACGGGCCACGAACGCCGATGCCCTGGCCATCGCCACCGTCCACGTCCGGTCCTGGCAGTCCGCGTACCGGGGCCTGCTCCCCCAGCTCTATCTGGACGAGCTCGATCCGATCACCGGCGCGGAGCAGTGGCGCGAGGTGCTCGGTGCCACCGACTGGCCCACGACCGGCACCCTCGTGCTGATCGACGAGCCGGGCACGGTCACCGGTTTCGCCCATCTCGGTCCGACCGGGGACGATGACGACGACCCGGCGACGGTGGGCGAGCTCCGGACCCTCTACCTCGATCCCCTCGTCTGGCGCGGCGGTGGAGGATCGCTTCTGCTGCACGCCGTCGAGGAACAGATGGGTGATGCCGGATTCCGGGTCGCCACGGCGTGGACGCTCGAGAACAACGCACCGGCCCGCGCCTTCTACGAGCGCAACGGTTGGCGTCCCGACGGGGCCACCAAATTCCACGACTGGGGGGCCTTCCTGGCCACGGACGTTCGCTACCGGTTCGACCTCCCCTGAACGGCTCGGCGCGACTGGCGCTTTCGTTGGCGACTGGCCCTTCGGTCGCTACGGGCGCTTCGGTCGCTACGGGCGCTTCGGTCGCTACGACGGCACCCAATTCGTGGTGGGCGAGGTGAGCCAGCGGAGGACTTGCCGGCGCGTCGTCGGCCCGTGCGGAGCCCATGCCGAGGGGATGGCTCCGGCGTGACGAAGGTAGGCCGCCTCGTCGATGTTGGCCGTCAGCGGATCGGACGTGAGCCCACATCGGGTGGCCTGTGGGTCGATGCCGAAGAGCTGGGCGGCGTTCAAGCCGAAGATGGCCGCCTTCACCTCGTCGGTGAGCACCGGGTAGTGGTAGAGGTCCTGGAACTCGGCGGTGATCTGGAAGGCGCGCATGGCCATGATCTGCGGCTGGGGGCTGCCGTACCAGATGGCATCGGTTCCCCACATCACCCTCTGTTGGCCGACCCGACTGAGCAACTTCCCCAACGCGTGCGCAGCCTGATCGGGTTGGGTAAGGAGCTGGCGCCACATGGTGGCCAAGTCCACCCAGACATTGTCGTTGGGCGGGACGTTGTGACGATCGAGCGCGGTGAGCAGGCTGTCGATCCCCACCGTCGCCGTCGGATCGTAGGGACCCTCGATGTGCGACGGCTCCCAGGCGGCGTGATAAACGACGAAATTCATGTCGGGGAACTGACGCGAGACGGCCACGATGTCGTCGGGATGGTTGAACGCCGGGTCGAAGTTCACGAGCGGAAGGCCCTTGTGCGCCACGAAGACCTTCACACCGAGGTCGTGTGCGTGCTGGACCGTCGGCAGGCCGATGGTCGGGTCCTCGAGCGAGAACCCCTGGGCCGTCGGGCTCCAGGCCGTGTACACCTTGAAGGCGGCGGGAGGACCCGCTTGGACGGCGCCCGACATCTCGTCGAGGATGGCGCCGATGGGTCCGACGTTCGGGGCGATGATGTTCTGGACCAACACCCGGCTCGCCCCCCCGGCGGCCAGCCCGTGGGTGATCTCCTGGGTGCTCAAGGCGTCGGGGAACGGCACCGGTGCGGTCGAGGTGCCCGAGTTGGGGACGTCGCTCAACATGGCCACGGTGGTGTCGCTGGCGAGGAAGAGGTCGTGGAGGTAGCTACCCCGATCGACGCAGTCGAGCTGGGGGTTGTCGGCGCACCCGGCCGGGAGCATGCCGAGGATGAGCCCCACCGTCTCCGGGGCGTTCTGGACCCAGGGACCGGCCGGGATCACATGGTGGGTGTGCACGTCGAAGATGAACTCGCCGTTACCGTTCAGCGCCTGTTGGCAGGCGGCCGTGTCCTCGGGGCTCGGTGTGCCGAAGGTCCCGCCCCGGCCGACCCGGGTCGTCGTGGTCGATCGACCCGCCGCCGTCGATCGGCTGGCCGGGGTGCCACCGCAGCCGGCGAGCTCAAAGGCGGCGAGCGAGGCGGCCACGGCTCCGGCGCTCTGCAGAAAGCGCCGACGGTCGATGTGCAGCCGCCGGGCCGCGTCGTCGATCGCGCCGCGGATCATCTCGTTCGTCGCCCGGTCGCCGGCACCGGCTTCGGCGGGGATGAACTCACCGTTGGACACCGGGCCGGCGGGCAGGGGCAGGGGGGCGAACGTCTGCTCCTGATCTCGTTGCCGACGGGAGAACCGGTCGATCGATGCCACCGGCCCCGAGGCTACGCCCCTGTTCCCTCCGGTGTTCTGCAGACTCCGGCGCGTTCTACAGAGACGTCTTCCGGCGTTCCACAGATAACGGTGCCCGGCGTCTTACAGAACGGCGTCGTGAACCGCCCGAGGAGGACGCGCCCCGGCCGCCTGGACGACCTCCCCCACCGATGCCGTCGAGAGTTCGACGACGGGAAGGGAAGGGTGATCCTCACCGGACACCTCTTCGAGATTTCGGCGCGCCGGTTCCGGCAGGACCATGGTGAGGAGGTAGCCGAGCACAGCCGAGCCACCGGCCACCAGCAACATGCCCCGGAGCCCGATGCTCTTCTCGAGTTGCGGCACCAGGAACACACCGATGAAGGCCCCCAGCTTGCCGATCCCGGCGGCGATGCCGTGGCCGGTGGTCCGCATGTTGGTGGGGAAGAGCTCGGACGGCAAGACGAATGTCGTGGTGTTCGGTCCGAACTCGATGAAGAAGTAGCTCAGTCCGAAGATGAGGAGGAAAGGCGCCACGACGGTCGTCAGAACCGGTATGGCCCCGAGAGCGACGAACGCTGCGGCCATCACCCCGAAGCCGATCAGCTGGAGCCGACGGTGTCCGATCCTGTCCATCTTCGTGAAGGCCAACACATAGCCGGGCACGGCAAAGACCATGAAGATGCCGAGGGTCCACGCCAACTTGGTGATCAGGCTGGCGTGCGGCGCGACGTCCTTCAAGATGGCCGGCAAGGACAGGGTGTTGCCGTAGTAGGCGTAGTCGAAGAGGAACCACGAGCCCGCCGTGCCGAGAAGAAGCATCAGGGTCCGGCGATCGGTCAGGAACCGGCCCAGTCCGATCCGCTCGAATCCCTTCGCCCGGGTGCCCGTCCGAGCCGTGACGACACCTTCCGAGAAGAGGGCCAGCTGACTGGCGGCGCGGGCGGCTTCGCCCTGCACGCGCTCTTGAAAGCGGGGCGATTCGGGCATCTTGACCCGCAGGTAGACGACGCTGGCGGCGGGGACGGCCCCGATGCCGAGCATCAGTCGCCACGTGAGGTCGTGGTCCACACCCGAAGCCAGCAGCAGGAGTCCGACGAGCGGTCCCACGATGAGACCGAGGGCCTGCATGGAGAACACGAGCCCCACCAGCCGGCCCCGGTCGTCTCGGTTGGCGTACTCGCTCATGAGGACGGCCGAGACAGGGTAGTCGCCGCCGATGCCGAGGCCGAGGACGAAACGGGCGATGACGAGCCACCAGAAGCCCGTGGCGAACGCAGAGGCAAGCGCCCCCACGATCATGATCACGGCCACCGCCGCGTACACGCTCTTGCGGCCGAACACGTCGGCGATCCGGCCGAACACCAGGGCCCCGATGAAGGCGGCCAGGATCGTCGAGCCCGCCACCCAACTCGTCTGCGTGGTGGAGAGATGCCATTGGCTCTTCACGAGGACGGCCACCGTGCTGATCACGAAGAGGTCGTAGGCGTCCGTGAAGAACCCCATGCCCGAGATCACGACCGCCCGCCGGTGAAACCGGCTCCGGGGGGCATCGTTCAGTAGGTCGCTCACGGTGGCGGCGGCGGCCAGGCCGGTGGGCGGGACCTCGAGACCCATGACGCCGGAACCCTCGCCGGTCCCCGGCACTGACGTGCTCACCTCATGGTCTCCATCGATCCCCCTGCGTCGGGCGGCCGTACCTCGCGCGGATCTTCTCAGGGTCAGGTAACCGGCAAACCATCCAGAGGTAATCGGAAGGTGAACGAACCGTGAACGTTTGGTAAACAGGGGGGCCATGCCGGGCACGCCGACAGCGACGTTCGGCCCGTGAGCGGATGGTCAGATGACCTGGTCGACCGGCTGCGCTCGATTCAAGACGAGGTGACCGGGATCCAGTCCGCCCTGGGCGGCGGTCACCTGGCGCGAGGGACGGATTCGGCCAACCAGCTAGTGGCCATGGCGACCGAGCTGCTCGAGGATCTCGACCGCGATCGCAGCCGCGACCATAACCACGACGCCGAGCTGATCGCCGCATTGCGGGTCTACCGCAACGCCGCCTTCGCCTTCCGGAAGCTGGCCGGAGCCGGAGGCGAGTCCGAGGAGGCGCTCCGGCTGGCGTGCACGGCGATGATCGAGCAGGGCCACGACCACTCGCGGGCGTACCGTGGTCAACCTCCCCTGTAGGACGAGCCACGGGAAACCAGGATCACGAGAGGAACCGGGGAACTTCGTCCGTTTCCGAAGCGTCCAAACCGTCATGATCGACGAGCGACGGCGGACCCGATTCGTCAGGGTGGTTCTCAGCCTGGGGCCGGTGATCATTCTCGCCACAACGTGGGGGAATGAGGCGGCGGCCTCGCCCGGACGGGGGGCGGCGGCGCCGGCAACCGCGACCATCGCCGTCGACAGGGATGCGACCCCGCCCGGCTGGGTGCCGGTGGCGTTCGACGACGTCCAGATCTCGGTTCCCGCCACGTGGCGCGTGGCCCTCGGGTGCCCCGAGGCGGTGGGCAATGTCTACCTGGGGGCCGTACCTATGCTGTTCTGCCCAAGCGAGAGCGCCGGTACGAACGTCGTCGTCCTCCGCACCAACACGACGCCGCCGGCGACGAACCTGACCTCCGGGAAGATCAACGGCATCACCGTCTACTGGTTCGGGCCCGAAGACAGAACCCTGCTCGTCCCGTCAATCGGCGTGTCGGTCACCGCCACCGGCCTGTCGGCCGGCAAGGTTCTGCACACCCTGACCTACTCACCGCGCGCCGTCGTTCTCGCCCGGGTGACGACCGCAGCCCCACCGCGAAGCTGGCACCGGGTGTCGTTCGGCGGACTGAGCGCGGCCGTTCCCCGGGCCTGGTTCATCGAGCGTCTGTCCTACTGGCCCCTCGGCTGTGCCCAGATCGACACCCGCCTGGACGACACGCAGGTCCTCCTGAGCGCCGGAACCCGGATTGTGTCGCCGTCGTGCCCGGCCATGGCGACCTCCGAGCTGGCCATCGTCACACCTATCGACGGCCTCGTCATCGATCCGGGACCACAGGGGCCCGTCGCGGCCGGCGCGTCGTTCGGAGCATGTCTGCATGTCCACGGCCTCCGGGTCTGTCCGGCCAGAGGCGACCCCTATGGCATTCTCGTGCTGTCCGTGCATCGGCCGGGCCGCCACCACGCCACCGCCGTCGAGATCGGTTTGGCCGGTTCCGGAGCCACCGCTCGCACCATCGTCGACTCCCTGCGGGCCGGGTGAGCGCCCACTCCGGTCCCACGCGAGGATGAGGGCGTGCGTGGGCTCGTGGTCGCCATCGCCGTGTTCACCCTGGCGCTGGGGACGACAGCGGCCGGCACCTCCTCGGCCGGCGCTCTCACGACGTCGTCGCCGAACTCACTCCCCCCGTGTACGACGGCCGTCGCCTCCGCTCCCACGCTCGGCCATGTCCAGACCCACTTCGTGTCCGGGCCTGTCTCGCCCTTCGGCGTGGCCATCACCTCGGACAGCGCCCACGCCTTCGTGGCCGATTCGGCCGGGGCTCTCTTCGTGTACTCCCTCACCTCCACAACCCTGAAGGCCGAGACCAAGGGCTCCTTCCCGGGTCAGTCCTTCTTAGGTCTGGCCCTCACGCCGAACGGGCGTTTCCTCGTCGCGGCCCAGGGGACGGGGGCGACCGTCTTCGATGTCGCCCGCATCGAGAGACACACCTCCCCGTCGTCGTGGACGAGAGGGGCTTTGCAAAGCGGAGGCCAGGGAGCGATCGAAGCCGCCGTCTCCCCTGATGGGCGCGTCGTCTTCGTGACGCTCGAGAACAGTGACGAGTTGGCCGTCTTCAACCTGAAGAAAGCCCTCGCCCACGGCTTTCGCTCCTCGGATCTCATCGGCACGATCCCCCTCGGCATTGCCCCGGTCGGTGTGGCCGTCTCCCCCGGCGGCCACTACCTCTATGTGACAAGTGAGGCGACGGCACGGAACCAGTCGGTGGGCGAGCTGACGACGATCGATCTCCGCAAGGCGAAGCGGTCGCCCGCACATGCCGTCGTCTCCACGGTCGGAGCCGGATGCAGTCCGGTACGGGTGGTGGCGACGCGGTCATCGGTCTACGTGACGGCGCGAGGTAGTGACGCACTGCTCGAGTTCTCGGCCTCCGACCTCGTCTCTCGTCCTCGAGCCGCTCTCGAGGGCGACGTCCGGGTGGGTGAAGCGCCCGTCGGTGTGGCGCTCGTCGATCACGACACGACACTCGTCATCGCCGATTCCAATCGCTTCGCGTCGCCGGGAGCAGGAGCGAACCTGGCGGTGGTCACCGGAGCGTCGGGCGGTCATCTGGCTCTGGCCGGCTATCTGCGGTCAGGGTCCTTTCCGCGCGACATGGCGGTGAGCCCGAATGGAAAGGCTCTCCTGGTGGACAACTACGGTTCCGGCCAGGTCGAGTCGGTCGACGTGGGTGAGTTGCCGTAGCGACCGCCTCGTCCAAACTCATCGTCAGAAACAGACGGAGAGCGATCAGAGGATGGGCGCGCTTCTATACGCCGAGCTCGGTGGCGAGCTGTCGTGCTTCGGCGGCCATGGTGGACAGGTAACCGAGCATGGCCGCCCGTTCGGCGAAGAGGTGGTCGGAATCGGCGGGCGCGCCCCCGTAGACAGCGTGTTCATCGAGTGCGGCACGCCGAAGTTGATGCGGTGTCAGCCAGGACCACTTGGCGGCCATGAGGCAGATGCCGAGACGCACCGTCCGGTGGTCACCGGCCCATCCCCCGGACACGAGACCGTCGAGGTATCCCTTGGTCACCACGGCGTCGATCTGGGGAAGCAGCGAGGTCGGCAGGAGAAGGTCGCCACAGGCATCGGTCACGATGTTGCCGGCGTCACAGCCCAGGTGCCCGTGGCCCACGAAAGCCCAGTCGATGAGAACGGTGCCGCCGGAGAACGAGAAGATGTTGTTCAGCCAGGCATCGTGATGGCAGATCGTCTGGGGAAGCCGCCTCGAGACCTCGAGGATCTCCCAGCGCCGTTCTCCGAGCTCTATGAGCGACTGTCGTAGCTGCGGGGAGAAGTGACGCTCGATGAGCGGTTGGCGCCACATCTTGTCGTCATGGACCGCATCCCAACCAACGTCGTCCCACGCATGGAGTTGTGAGAGAAGCGCATCCTCGCTCCACGGGAATGCTTCTGTGGGAACCGCCCCCATCGCGTACGGGGCCTGGGCCCGCCCGAGCCGCCAACTGGCGCGTTCCAGGTGACCGACACCGAGGCGACCGCCCGAGCGACCACCGGGCCGGCCGGCCAGGTCTTCCAGCCACAGCACCACGCCGGCAGGGCGCTCGAAGAGTCCGAGCAGCTCCGGGGCGTGGACCGACGCCCGCAGGAACGGCTCCGGAACCCCCGCCTCGTAGAAGTCCGGCTCCCTCCGCCAATAGCGCAAGCGGGACGGGTCCTGAAACCCTCCCCCGACGGGATCACCGTCCCCCGACGAAATGAACTTCGCCACCGCCGATCGGGTGCTCGTGTGCACCCGGACGACTCTGGCCGTGGCCGTGCCCCGGGTGGCGTGGGGAAGTTCGTCCGCCCTCTCCACCGCACCACCGAGAACCACTCGAGCCTCGCCGGCCAGAGCGTCGGCGTCATGGGCCCAACTCACCATGCCAGTCTGGCAGGCGAGGGCGGCCGGCCTACCTCCTACCGTGCCGGTGCCGTCGATCCTTCGTCCACGGACCTATGGATCGGAGACGGTGCGGATCAGGGACCCGGTGCCCGTGTCCATTTCAGTCAGGGAATTGCCGCCCTCGTTGACGACCCAGAGGTCGCTCCCGGCCACCACCAACGCCTGCGGATTGTTGAACAGGTAGGGACCGTTCGTGTTGCACATCATCCAATTCACCGAGGGCGGTGAAACAGAGATCTGGCTCACCATCGGTGACGAGCCCCAGGGACTCACGGTGAACACGTAGCCGGCGCCGAACGCAATCGGGCCGACCATGGGCAGGTTGGTGCTGACGAGCACGTTCAGCTCGGCCAGGGTGGTCGGGGAGACTTCGGTCACCGACGACGCGCCATAGTTCGTCACCCACACGTCGGTCCCGTCGAAGGCGACGCCGGTAGGCGTGCTGAAGGCGAACGACGGTCCCGACAAGGACGCCACAAACGTCATGGCACTGGCGCTCAGAACCGTGACCGTGTCGCCGGCGCTGTTGGCCACGAAGACCTGCCCGTCGGCCACGGCGAGGCCGGTCGGCGCATCGAAGCCGAACTCCGAGCCCGAGGCGATTCCGACCAGTGCGCCGGTTGCGGTGGCGACCTCGGTCAGTGATCCGGCGCCGTTGAGAACGAAGAGGTCGGGACCGGAGGAGGCCAGGGCGACGGGATCGGCGAAGCCGTAGCCCGTGCCCCGAATGGTGCGGATGTGCTTGTGGCCGGAGGCTCTGAATTCGGTCACGGAGTTGTCGGCACTGTTGGCGACAAAGAGGTCATCTCCGACCGCGGCGATGGCCGACGGGGCGTCGAAGCCGAAACGCGTCCCCGAGATCGTGGACCGGTACGACCCATCGGAGGAGTTGATCTCGGTGACGGAGTTGTTGCCGGCATTGGTCACAAAGAGATCGGAGCCCACCAAGGCCGCTGCGGTGGGCGTGTCGAAGTCGTAGGTGTGGGCCCGCACCGTGAGGGAGCTGGCGGGAACGCCCTGGGCCGCGACCGATCCCCCCGGCACCGTGGCCACGCCAGCGACCAGAGCGCCGAGAAGAACGAGTAGTACGGCCAAACCGCGATGCCAAAGTCGGAAAGACCCGCCTATGGCTCCCATCCGTGACTCCTGATCCTTGTCACGCACCCGCACGGCCTGACTTCACCTGCGGATGACCCCCATCGATCACGGTACCACCTGGTTGGGTCGGAACATGCCTCACTGGCTGCCGATAACCGCGGCTCCGGGATCGTTGCGGTGTGCCGGGCCGGGCTCGCGCACCGCCCTTTCATCCCGTGGCATTGTCGAGCGACGGCCCAGGTGCCAAGGTGAGGAATGGCGGCGGGCGCACGCGAAAAACGGGCCACGGGGACGGTGCTTCTCCCCTTGGTGCCCATGGCGCTGCTCTTGTGCGCGCTGTCGTACGGCACCGACGCCCAGGGCGCGTTCTACGACGGTCCGTATCACGTCTTCATCGCCCTGATCGCGGCGGCCCTCCTGACGAGCCTCGTCGTCACCCGACCGTCGTCATGGATACGGGCGCTTCTGCGCGATCGCATCGTCCTGCTGGCGACGGCGCTCTCGGTCGTGACCGTGGTGAGCTCCATCGCCGCCGGGCAGCCGGCCGACGCCATCGGCACCGTCTCGCTCCTCGGGGCCATGGCCGCCTCCGTCGCCGTGGTGGCGTCGCTCGCCCCCGAACAGCGACGGCTCCTGGTGGCCGGCATCGTGGGCATCGCCGTGGTCGTCGCCCTCGTGGGTTGGGCGGCGGTGGTGGGTCGATGGCAACCCGATGCCTTGACCAGCCAGGGGCTCTGGCGCGCCGCCTCCACCCTCACCTATGAGAACGCGTTGGCCGCCTTTCTCACCGCCCCGGCCCTGCTCTGCCTCGACCGCCTCCTCACGGCCGGCGCCCCCCGGCTCGTGTGGTCCGGCGCCGCCTATCTGCTCCTGGTCGGCATCGGCGCCTCGCTCAGTCGGGGCGGCTTCCTCGGCCTCCTCGTCGGGATCGTCGTCCTCGGAGTCCTGCGCGGACCCCGTCTCCTGGCGCGGCTGCTCCCCGCCGTGGTCGGGGCCGTGGCGGCCCTTGTGTGCCTGGCCCCCGCCGTGCCGGTGGGGTCGTCCCCTCACGTCCTGCTGGCCACGGCCGGCCTCGTCGTCGGGGCCGGCGTGTCGGCCTGGACGGCGCTGTCCTCGCCGCGGTTGCGCGTGGGCGCGGCGGTGGCCGGCGCCGCCGCGTTCGGTGTCCTCGTCGCCGGGGCCTCGATCGGCCATGTGGCCCGGGAGATCGCCCACACCCGGGCGTCGGCCGCCTCCTCCGACCGGGCGCACGAGTGGGCGGCCGCCCTCGACCTGGCCCGCCAGCATCTGCTCCTCGGGGTCGGAACGGCGCGGTTCTTGCTGCACTGGCAGGTGGGCAACGGCGTTTTCACCGCCTCCTTCGCCCACAATGAATTCCTGCAACTTCTGACCCAGGATGGCGTTCTCGGACTGGTCGTCCTCGTGATCGGTCTGGCCGCCGTCTTCGTCCACCTGGCCCGCCGGCGCCATCAGCCGGGCCCGTGGCCGGCCGACTGCGCCATCGCCTGTCTCGTCGCCCTGCTCGTGCAGAGCTCGCTCGACTTCCTCTGGCACCTGCCCGTGATCCCGGTCCTCATGGCCGTGGTCATCGCTCTGGCCGTGGCACCGGCGCCGCCGGCTGCCGGCGCGCTCGCCAGCGAAGCCGGCACAAGCTACGCTCGATCAGGGGAATTACCGGGGGTGGGGGGCGGCGGGCATGGACAGGCTGCGCACTAAGAAGGAATTCTTGGGCGTCATCGGCGTGGTGGTGGCCATCGCCGCCGGGGCCACTCTGCCCATCGTGTTGAGCGCCACCGCCGGCGCCCACGGCACCTCCGCGAACCCCTTGCCGGTGGCCGCCTGTTCCCCCCCGGGTGACTCGGCCAACCAGCCGGTGGCCGCCTTCTCGCCGCCGGTGTGCACGCCGGCGATCACGGCCACTCCGAGCACGGGTCTCGGTGACGGCCAGACCATCGCCATCGCCGGCACCGGATACTCGGCCAACGCCGCCATCGGCGTGGCGGAGTGCCAGGCCGGCGCGACCGGCCCGGGCGGATGCGATCTCTCGACGCTGCTCTTCGAGCAGTCCGACAGCAACGGCTCCTTCGGGGGCCCCTACACCGTCACGCGGATCATCCATATCCCCGAGGGACCGTCAACCGGACCGGGACCGACGAAGGTGAAGACCATCGACTGCGCCCACAAGGGCTGCTTCCTCGGTGCCGCCGACATCTCGAACTTCTCGGTGGCCGCCTTCGTGCCGCTCGGCTTCGATCCGAGCATTCCGCTGCTTCTCTCCGGCACCCTCGACCACACGGGGACGGCGAATTCGAAAACGGGCGCGGCCGACATCAGCGGCACCGTCAGCTGCACCCACCCGCTGAGCGTCAATATCTACGTCGACCTCACCCAGTTCTACGGCCGCTTCGTCTTCAACAGCGAGAGTCAGATTTTCGTGTCGTGCAAGCCGGGGACGAAGCCGTGGAAGGTGGTGGTGCCTCCCAACACCGGCACCTTTGCCGCCGGCGTGGCCCGGGCCGACGTCTACTTGGAGGCCGAGACCGGGACGTCGTACCGAACTGTCGAGGTCGAGGGAACGGTCCACCTGACCGAGGTCAAGTAGCGCCCTCGGCGCCCTCGGCGCCCTCGGCGCCCTCGGCGCCCTCCGCGCTCCGGGACCAGGCCCGGGCGTCTCAACTGTCGAGGCCCAGAGTGAACGTCGGCTTCGGTGAGGTGTCGGGTATCCGGTGCTCGTCGGACAGGCGACGGACGGCCGTTCCCGTGGCGAAGAACTCGGTGGCGTGCTCACCCCAGACGTGGTTCGAAACCTTCACGTCGACACCGACGATCCCCGACGCGCTGGCCTGGGTGGCCTCGTCCTGCATCCGCGTGAGCGCGAGTTCCCGGGCTTCGTAAATTCCTTGCGTGAACTGCACCATCTCCTGGTTCTGCCCCGCCTGTCGCAGCGCCTGCATGGCCGACTGGTGGGCGATGTGGTACACGCAGGTGCCGAGCACGAAGGCCACCGGCACGGCCCCGGCGGCCAACAACCGGAAGAAGTCCTGGGCGGAGAGGTCGGAGGTGAAGGCCCGGCCGTCGGGAGCCTTGTGGGCACCGGTCCCGGCCAGTGCCCGCACGGCCGTGCCCGTGGCGACGAACTCGAGCACGTCCTGGCCCCACACGTAGGTCTGCAGGCGGAGGATCACCCCGACCACACCGTCGGCGCCCAGCTCGTCGGCCTCGGCCCGCATGCGTGACATGGCCAGTTCCCGGGCGTTGTACATGGCCTGGGTCAGCACTTGAAGCTCCTGGTTCTGCCCCCAGCGGCCGATCTGCAGGCCGATGTGGTAGATCGACGATCCCACCACGAAACCGAGGGGCTCGAAGCCGGCTTCGCCCAACAGGACGTACTCCGACACCGACAGGTCCGACGTGAACACGCCGGTGGGGTCGGCCCCCGCCGTGTGGGCCAGTCGGCCGCTGGCGGCCTCGGGCTCCCAGGTGGCCGCGTCGGGGCTCTGGCCTTTTCCGAAGATGGGCACGAGCTCGACCCTACTCCGGCCCGCTCCCGCCCGAACGACCGAGCAACCCGGTGAGATCGCCCGACATCGCCTCGCACAGTTCGACGAGGAGACCCATCCGGGTCCCCGGGTCGTCGGTCTCGAGGATCCGTTGACAGTCGAGCGCCGTGAGCGGGGCCATGGCGCACAACCGCCACAACCGCCGCACGAGATCGCCACCACCGGCGCCGAGATCGGCGACCACGGGAGCGGGCGACCCCAATTCGGAGAGAAGCGTCCGCGTCCGTCGGACGGCGGCCGCGGCCCGGGTGAGCCCCTCCTCGTCGGCCGGGGCCGGTTGATCGGGGACGTCGTCCACCTCCGCTTGCGGATAGGGATCGTCGGGCAGCCACCGGACCACCGTCACCCGGCCTCGACCCTCGGTCAGAAGCGCCCACCGGCCGTCGTCGAAGCGCGACGCCGCTTCGATATGGGCCACCGTCCCCACGGCGAACCGTTGGTCGCCACCGCCGACCTCCGATCCCCGAGCGATGAGCACCACCCCGAATTCGCCGCCGCCGGCCAGACAGTCGTCGGTCAGCTGTCGGTAGCGCGGTTCGAACACATGGAGGGGCAGCTCCCCATGGGGGAACAGCACCGTGGAGAGCGGGAACATGGGGAGACACCGGGTCGCTCCCATGGACGACGCGCCCGGTCCTTCGATCAGCCGAAGGGCTTCGAGTACAACACGGCGTGGTGGGCGAAGTTGACGATCGGCGACGGCCACAGACCGAACAGGACCGTCACCGCCACGCACACACCGATGGCCACGGCCACCGCTGGCGGCACCGGGAGCCGGGCCCCCGCGTCACCACCGTCGGGCCCGTCACCACCGTCGGGCCCGTCGTAGGGCGTCATCCCGGCCGCCGACCCTGCCGCCGACCCGGCCGCCCCCTGGTCGCCGGCGGCGACATGGGCACTCACGGCCAGGGAGGCAACGGTTTCGGGCAACGCGTCGCCGGTGCCGGCGTCGGACAGGCCCGCCGACGACGAGTACATGAGGAGGATGACCCGCAGGTAGAAGAAGGCGGCGATCACCGCCGTCACCATGGCCACCACGGCCAGCGCGCTGGAGTTGGCCTTCACCGCCGCCTCGACCACCTCCAACTTGGCCAGGAAACCGGTGGTGAAGGGGATGCCCGCCTGGGCCATCAGCAGCACGGCCAGGGCCCCGGCCAGCCACGGCTGGCGCGAGGCGAGCCCCCGGTAGCGACCGAGATCGTGGGCCCCGTCGCCGGTGCCGCCCACCACCGTAATCACGGCGAAGGTGCCGATGACCATGAAGGCGTAGACGAACAGGTAGTAGAGCGAGGCCTCGACACCGCGGGCCGAGGCCGCCTGCAGGCCGAGAAGGATGAAGCCGGCGTGGTTGATGGACGAGTAGGCGAGCATCCGTTTGACGTCGCGCTGCACCAGGGCCACCGAGGCGCCGAGGATCAACGTGATGATGGCGATCACCCAGATGGCCGGTTGCCAGTCCGCCCGCAGCGTTCCGAACGAGGAGACGAACACCCGCAGCAGCGCGGCGAAGCCTCCCGCCTTGGCGATGGCGGCCATGAAGCCCGTCACCGGGCTGGGCGCACCCTGATAGACGTCGGGTGTCCACAGATGGAAGGGCACGGCCGCCACCTTGAACAGGAACCCCACCAACAGCAGGGCCAGGCCGGCCAGCAGCAGACCGTCGTGCAACAGGACGTTGCGAGTCAGATAGTCGGCGATCTGGGGAAGGTTGGTCGTGCCGGTGGCGCCGTAGACGAGGGCGATGCCGTAGAGGAAGACGGCCGACGAGAACGACCCGAGCACGAAGTACTTGAGCGCCGCCTCACCGGACTCGGTCCGCTTGGCGTTCATGGCGGTCAGCACGTAGAGGGCGATCGACATGATCTCGAGGCCCAGGAAGATCACGATCAGGTCGTTGGCCTCGCCCATGATCACGGCCCCCGAGGCCGAGGCCAGGGTGAGGACCTGGAACTCGGGTCCCACCGTCCGCTCGCGCCGCATCCAGCCGTCGATCACGAGTGCCGACACCACCACCGCCCCCGACACGAGCACGGCGATGAAGGCGCTGAAGCCGTCTTGGACGACGGCGCCGTCGATGGCCACGTGGGGCCCGTTGCTCTGCACCTGTGACCACTGGACGAGGGCCAGCGACAACGATGCCAGACCAGTCATCACCGTCATGGTGGTGGCCGTGTTGTGGTCCATGGGCCGACGCATGATCGAGCTGGTTGCCAGGATCGCCACGGCCCCGCCCAACAGGATGATCTCGGGCAGGATCGAGTAGTAGGCGATCTTGGGCAGCACGAGCGGCACGTTCGAGGCGGCCATCAGCCAGCTCATCACGGCACCCTCCCCGGGAAGGCCTGCACCGTCGCCCCGGCGCCCGAGCGCGACCGGACCCGCACTGCGCCCGCCACCGCCGACCCGTGCGGGCGCACCGGTGGCGCCGCCGACGACCCGGTGGAGACGGCGGGCTGGTGCGAGCCGGTGGCGACGTCGACGTTGTGGACGAGCAGGTTGACCGAGGGCGTGATCCGGTCGAGCACCGGCTTCGGGTACACGCCGAGGAAGACGATCAGGATCACGAGCGGCGCCACCACCGCCCCCTCGCGCCAGGAGAGGTCGGGCGTCTCGGCGTCGGCCGGATCGGGTTCGTGGTGGAAGACCTGCTGGTACGCCCAGAGCATGTAGATGGCCGCCAGCACCACCCCGAAGGTGGCCACCACCGCCCACCACCGGTGCGTCACGAAGGTGCCGATCAGGATTAGGAACTCCCCCACGAACCCGTTCAGACCGGGCAGCCCGATGGTGGCGAGCAGGGCCACCATGAACACACCGGCGAGGATGGGGGCGGGCTTCTGCAGGCCCCGCAGCTCACTGGCCTGCCACGTGCGGCGCCGCTGGTAGATCCAACCGATCACGATGAACAGCAGGGCGATCACGAGCCCGTGGTTCACCATCTGGATCACGCTGCCGGTGAGTCCCTGGGTGGTGAGGGCGAACGTCCCCAGCACGATGAAGCCCAGATGGGCGAGCGACGAGTAGGCGACCAACCGTTTCAGGTCGCGCGTCACACAGGCCACCACGGCTCCGTAGAGGATTCCCACCACGCCCAGCGTCAGCAGCAGCGGGGCCAGGTCGACGACGGCCCGGGGGAAGAGGCTCAGGTCGAAGCGGATGATCCCGTACGTCCCGAGCTTGGCCATCACCGCGGCGAGGATCACCGAGCCCCCCATCGGGGCCTCGGCGTAGGCGTCCGGCGACCACGTGTGGAACGGGAAGATGGGCGCCTTCACGGCGAAGGCGGCGGTGAAGGCCAGGAAGAGAACCACCTGTGACCCGAGCCCCAGATGGGTGTGGGTGAGGGCGACCAGGTCGAAGGTGAACCGCCCCGTCTGGCGCTCGTGGATGTAGGCCACGGCCACGATCCCCACCAGTAAGAAGGCCGACCCGAGGAACGTGTAGAGGAAGAACTTCATCGCCGCGTAGGCCCGGCGGGTGAATCCCCAACCGGCCACGATGAAGTACACGGGCACGAGCGTCAGCTCGAAGAACAAGAAGAACAGGATCAGGTCGAGGGCCACGAAACTGCCCAGGCAGGCCGCTTCGAGCAGCAGCAACCAGGCCACGAACGAGCGCGGGTCGCGCCGGACCTTCCCGGCCAACAGGACGAGCGGGAACAGTACGGCCGACATCAGCAGCAGGAACACCGAGATCCCGTCGACCCCCAGGTGCCACGAGATGCCGAGCGACGAGGCCCAGCCGTGGTCGCTCACCAACCGGTAGTTCCCGTCGCCGGCCTGGTAGCGCACGGCGATGGTGATGGCCAGGGCGAGCGTGGCGCAGGTCCCCACCAGACCGACGACCTCGACGGCGATCCGCTGCCGCCGCTCGCCCAGCGACCGCGGCACCATGGCCGCCACCACGGCGGCGCCGGCGGGGAGAAGGACCAGAACGGTCAGGAAGGGAAACGTCTTGTCGTGGGTCACGAGACTCTCGTCACCATGTAGGCGAGCAGAGCCACGGCGCCGATCACGATGCCCAGCGCGTACTGCCGCACGAAGCCGGTCTGGATCCGCCGCAGCCCGCCACCTGCTCCCCGGGCCAGACGACCGACCCCGTTCACGGCCCCGTCGATGACCCTGGTCTCGATCACCGTGGCGGTGAAGTCGGCGAAGGCCCGGCTCGGTCGCCCGATCACGGTGTCGTAGATGTCGTCGAGGAAGTACGCCTTCTGCAGCACCACCGGTTCGAGAGCGGGGACCTCGGTCCGCCGGGACCACACCACGTAGCCGGCCCCCAATCCGACGGCCGCCACCACGGCGTCGACGATCCCGAGGGCCCACAACGTGCCCGACGACTGGTGGGCGTCGTACAAAGCCCCGCCGAACACGGGGGCGAGCCAGTGGAGCGGGGCGAAGCTCGGGTGCCAGGGCAAGTCGAGCACCCCCCCGGCGAACGCCAACACGGCCAGCACCACCAAGGGCAGCGCCATCACCGGCGGCGATTCGTGGGGAGGGTCGTGCAACGCCTGTCGCCAGCGGTCTTCGCCGTAGAAGGTGAGGACGTACAGCCTCGTCATGTAGTACGCCGTCAACGCGGCGGTCACCAGTCCGATCGCCCACAGCGGGCGGTAGCGGGCGAAGGCGTTGTCCAGGATGTCGCCCTTGGCGAAGAACCCCGACAGCGGCGGGATGCCGGCGATGGCCAGGAAGCCGATCCCGAAGGTGAAGGCGGTGAGCTGCATGTACCGCCGCAGGTTGCCCATCCGCTTCAGGTCCTGCTCGTCGTGCAGCCCGTGGATGACCGACCCGGACCCGAGGAAGAGAAGGGCCTTGAAGAAGGCGTGCGCCACCATCAGGAAGATGGCGGCCTCGTAGGCCCCGGTGCCCACGGCCAGGAACATGTAGCCCAGCTGCGACACCGTCGAGTAGGCGAGCACCTTCTTGATGTCCTGTTGGGCGCAGGCGATGGTGGCGGCCACGAAGGCGGTGGCGGCGCCGATCGACGCCACCACCAACCGGGCGTCGGACGACAGCGCCAGCAGCGGGCTGATCCGGCACATCAGGTAGACGCCGGCCGTCACCATCGTCGCCGCATGGATCAGCGCCGACACTGGTGTCGGGCCCTCCATGGCGTCCGCCAACCAGGGGAAGAGCGGGATCTGGGCCGACTTGCCCACGGCGGCTACGAAGAGCAGCAGCACGATGGCCGTCCGGGCGGCCGAACCGATGTGCGCGGCCTGCGGGAAGACGCCCAGATAGTTGAGGGTGTTGGTGTTCTCGAACACCAGGAAGATGGCGATCAGGAAGCCCACGTCGGCCAGCCGGTTGTAGAGGAAGGCCTTCTGCCCGGCGCTGGCAGCGGTGTCACGTCCGAACCAGAAGGAGACGAGCCAGTACGAGCACAGGCCCACCCCCTCCCATCCCACGAAGGTGAAGAGCAGGTTGTTGGCCAGGACCAGGATCAGCATCGAGGCCACGAACAGGTTCAGGTAGACGAAGAACTTCGGGTAGTCGGGGTCACCCTTCATGTAGCCGATCGAGTAGAGATGGATCAGCGCGCTGATCCCCGTCACGAACAGGACCATCGTCACCGACAGCGGGTCGACGAGGAGCGCCGCCTTCACCTGCAGCCCTCCCACCGGGATCCAGCTGAACAGGGTCTGGGTGAACTCCCGCGACGAGCCGGCGGGCCTCCCGAGCAACCCGGCGTAGGTGATGCAGGCCACCACGAAGGAACCGGCCACCGTGGCTGTCCCCAGCCAGCCGGCCCACGGGTCGCCCAGCCGCCGGCCGGCGGCGGCCAGCACGACGAAGCCGGCCAGCGGCAGAAGGGGCATCAAGAACGCGGCGTGCAGCACGGTCAGCCCTTCAACATGTGCAGGTCGTCGGCCGTCGTGTTGCGGCGCCGTCGGAAGATGGCCACCACCAGCCCGAGCCCCACGACCACCTCGGCCGCCGCCACCACCAGGACGAAGAACACGAGGGCCTGACCTCCGATGTCGTTGAGCATCCGGGCGAAGGTCACGAAGGTCAGGTTGGCGGCGTTCAGCATCAGCTCGATGCACATGAACATCACGAGCACGTTGCGCCGCACCAACAGCCCCAGACCCCCGATGCTGAACAGCACCGCCCCGAGGGCGAGGTACCAGGCTCCGGGGATGGTCATGACCGGACCTCCTCGTCGTCGGACTCGGACCGGTCCCGGGCCGAGGTCACCGTCTCGGCCACGGCCCGGGCCATGGCCTCGGTGGAGTCGATGCCGGCCTCGTCCCCGTCGGCGTCGGCCTCTTCCGGGGTGCCGGTCAGGACGGGCCCCTCGCTCGTCTCGACCCGGCCCTCGGGGCCGTCCTCGGCCGGAGGTCGCAGCCGGCGGGCCAGGACCACGGCACCGACCACGGCGATCACCAGCAGGGCGGCCGTGATCTCGAAGGCGAAGAGATAGGTGGTGAAGACACTCCGGCCCAGCGCGGCGACGTCACCACCGGGTTGGTTGGCGGCGGGCCCTGCCACCGACTGCGGGCCGACCGACCACCGCGCCCCGATCGCCAAGAGCAGCAGCCCGGCGATCCCGAGCACCATCAGGCCGAGGGCCAGCGGCCGCTGCAGCGGCAGCGGCTCCTCGGCCAGGTTCTCCTCGCGGTCGACCCCCAGGAACATGATCACGAACAGGAAGAGCACCACGATGGCGCCGGCGTAGACGATCACCTGCACGGCGGCCAGGAAGTTGGCGCCCTCCTCGACGAAGAGCACGGCCACCCCGAAGAGCGTCATCACGAGCATCAGCGCGGCGTGCACGGGATTGCGCGAGATCACCACGCCGATGGCGCCGAGCACGATGATGGTGGCGCCCACGCCGAAGGTGATCCGGTCGACCAGGCTCGACACGCCCAACAGCGGCAGCAGATGCACGAAGCCGCCCGGCATCACTGGCCCACCCCGCACACGTCGTCGGCTCCGGACACGTCGTCCGTCCGGGGCGTGTCGAGGGCCTTCACGGCTCCGACGCCACCGGGCCGGGGGCGGCCGGGGATGCGGATGGTGGCTTTGCGCAGGGCGATGTGGGCCTTCAGCCGGTTGCGGACGCCCTCCCGTCCGCGCTGGTCGGCGTTTCTCTCCCAGTCGTCCAAATGGGCGGAGAAGACGTCACGGATCTCCCTGATCCCGGTGGCGGCATCGTCGCGCTTGCCGCTCTGGCCGCCCTCGGGGGCGCGCACGCCGTAGCCGAGCTCCCCCGACCACTGCACCTGGCCCTCGTAGGCGGCGTTGCCCGACGGCGAGGTGGCCCGCATCCAGGCCGAGGTGAACAGATCGTCGCCCTCGCGCCAGTCCTCCCACGGCAGGTGCTGGGGCCGGCCGTCGTCACCGACGAGCAGCTCCGACTTCGTGTAGATGGCGTCGGCCCGGTTGGTGAAGGAGAACTCGAACATCTTCGACTCCGTGATCGCCTCGGTCGGGCACGCCTCCACACACATGTCGCAGTGGATGCACCGCAGGTAGTTGATCTCGTAGACGAAGCCGTAGCGCTCGCCCGGAGAGACGGGGTCGCCCACCGGGTTGTCCGCACCGCGGACGTAGATGCAGTCGGCCGGGCACACCCCGGCGCAGAGCTCGCAGCCGATGCACTTCTCCATCCCGTCCTCGTACCGGTTCAGGACGTGCCGGCCGTGCTGGCGGTTGGACTTCGGCTTCTTCTCGAGCGGGTACTGCCATGTCACCCGCGTCTTCGTCATCTGCTGCAGCGACACCTTGAAGCCGCCGAAGAAGGTCCAGAAGCTCATGGTCCCTGTGCCCCCGGTCCTTCGGGCGCGAACCGGCCGGCCGTGCCCGGCCCCTCGCGCCGCGCCGTCAGCGCCGGGAGGTCGGCGCTCAGCTCACCGGTGTTGCTGTCGCGGTCCTTCCCCACGGTCACGGCGCGCACCAGGAGGCCGACGGCGACGGCCAGGCCCAGGAAGACCGCCGCACCCCACCAGCCGCCGATCATGACGGCGGCCACCAGCAACACCCAGCCCAACGACAGCGGGATCAGGACCTTCCAGCCGAGATCCATCAGCTGGTCGTACCGCAGCCGGGGCAGAGCGGCCCGCAGCCAGACGTAGAGGAAGAGGAAGACGACGGTCTTGCCCAGGAACCAGCCGATCGGGATCAGCCACGACAGCACGGGCAGGTGCGCCGTGGGGCCGTCGGGGCCACCGAGGAACAGCGTCACCACCACCGCCGACATCGTGATCGTGTTCATGAACTCGGCCAGGAAGAACAGCGCGAACCGGATGGAGGCGTACTCGGTGTGGAATCCGCCCACCAGCTCGCTGTCCGCCTCGGCCAGGTCGAACGGGGGCCGCTGCAGCTCGGCCGTGATGGCGATCATGAACAGCACGAACGGCACCACGCCGGTGCGGATCAGGTTCCAGCTGGTGAAGAAGGTGTGGCTCTGGGCCTGGATGATCCCCCGGGTGGACAGCGTGCCGGCGATCAGCACCACCGTCACCACCGACATGCCCAACGCCGCTTCGTAGGAGATCATCTGGGCCGAGGCCCGCACCGACCCGAGCAGCGGGTACTTCGACCCCGACGACCACCCGGCCAGCATCACCCCGTAGACCGACACCGAGGACATGGCCAGCAAGAAGAGGATGCCCACGGGGGGATCGGCCACCTGCAGCTCGAAGGTGTGGCTGGCCACCGTCACGATCCCACCCACGGGCACGATGGTGAAGGCCAGGAAGGCGGGCAAGAGCGACAGGTACGGCGCCAGCTTGAAGACGAACCGGTCGGCCTGATCGGGCATCAGGTCCTCTTTGAAGAAGAGCTTCGTCCCGTCGGCCAACGTCTGCAGCAACCCCCAGGGACCGGCCCGGTTGGGCCCGATCCGCGCCTGCATGTCCGAGATGACCTTCCTCTCGAACCAGATCATCAGCATCACCGAGACCATCAGCGCGGCGAAGGCCACCACCACCTTGATGGCCACGATGGCGAGCTCGGCCCAGTGCACGCCGTTGGAGAACAGCGGGTCCCCGAGGGCGAACAGGTGGACCAGCCCGGACAGCGCCGTGCCGGAATGCGCCGTCCCGGTCAGGACGGTGCCGGTCAGGGCGGTGCCGGTCACGGCGTCTCCATCCGTACGTCGACGACCGCCTGCCGGGCGTCGATCAGCGCCGAGACACCGCCCTCGCCGGCACCGGCGGCGGTGGACCCGTTCCCGGTCGCCCCGGCGGCGGACAGGTTGAAGTCGATCGAAGCCACCCCACGGGGCAGGCTCCCGTCCTCGGCCACGGCCACCACGATGTCGCCGCGCCCCGACCGCAGCCGCACGTGGTCCCCGTCACCCACCCCGAGCTTCTCCAGGTCGTGGGCGTGGGCCCGCACCACCGCCGGCGCCACCAGCGGCGTCAACGACGCGCAGGCGCCGACCAGCACACCGCCGTCGTACAGCCGCCGACCGGCCACGAGCCGCAGCGAGTAGCTGTCGGTCGCCGGCACCGCCGGCACCGCCACCGGCTGCGGCCACCGCAGGGGTCGGGGCCGGACCGCGGCGCCGCTCTGGGCCGGACCACTCTGGGCGGCGCCGCTGTGGGCCGCGCCGAGGCCGGCGCCGCCGGCAGCGGTGATCGGCTCCTCCCCGGTCGGGGGTTCGGCCGTCCCCGCCCGGGGGGGCGCGCCCTGGATCTCGACCGACTCGATGCCGGGCGTGGCCATGGGGTCGAAGGGCTCGGGCGAGAGCCTCCGGGACAGCGACACCGGTGCCGCCGCCAGCGGGGCGACGATGCCGTCGCGCGCCGCGGGCGCGTCGAGCACGGACCGGCTGATGCCGGTGTGGGAGACGGCCACCCGCTCGATCTCGTCCCAGATCTCGGTGACGCTGGCCACGGCCAGGTCCCCGCCGAGCCGGGCCGCCAGGTCGGAGGCGATCATCCAGTCGGGCCAGCACTGACCGGGGGCCACCAGCTTCTGGCTCAACCGGGTCACCCGGCCCTCGATGTTCGTCGTCGTACCCGACCGCTCGTAGGACATCGAGGAGGGGAGCACGACATCGGCCTGCGCCGCCGACGACGACAGGAAACCGTCCACCGCCACCACGAAATCGGCGGCCTCGATGCCGCCGGCGGCGAGCGTCCGGTCGGGGAAATCGGACAGCGGATCGGCGCCCACCATCACCAGGGCCGCCATGGTGCCATCGGCCAGGCCATCGAGAATGCCGGCCGCATCGCGTCCACGCGCCTCGGGCACCGCACCCCACTGCTCTTCGAACCAGGCCCGTCCGTCATCGAGCGACACCCGGCCCGGCAGCAGACCCGGGGCGAGGCCCATGTCGATGGCGCCCATCACGTTCCCCCGGCGCAGCGCCGGCAGGAAACGGGCCGAGGGCCACGCCTCGGCCATCGCCGCGGCGGCGTCGGCCACCAGCGCGCCGTCCTCGGCCAGCGACGGCCGCCCGATGATCACGACCACCCCCTCGCCACCATCGCCGGCCCGGCCGAGCGCAGCGGCGGCGGCGGCCCAGACCGACGGGTCGACCGTGGCCGGGCAGGGTCCCCCGGCGGCCAGGGCCCGGACGACCGTGGCCGCCTCGCCCGGCCGGTAGGCCACCGAGGCGGCGGTGTACCGGGTCAGGGAACCCGATTGCGGCGTCAGCTCGACGACGGCCAGATCGTGGTCGACGGCCGCGCCGCGCAGCCGGAGGAAGAGAACGGGCAACTCCTCGCGCAGGTCGCCCGCCAGCGTCACCAGGCAGCGCGCCGCACAGGCCTCGTCGATGGTGGCCCGGGGCAGCGAGACGACGACCTCGGCCGGCAGACCGTCACCGATCTGGGCGTCGACCGAGTCGGTGCCGACCACGCCCTTCGCCCACTTGGCCCAGGCGTAGGCGTCCTCGTTGGAGAGCCGGGCCCCGCCGATCATCCCGATGGCGCCGGCCCCCTTCTCCGTCCTGACCTCGCTCAGCCGCCCGGCCACGAGCGCCAGCGCCTCGCCCCACGACGCCGTCTCGAGCACGCCGTTGCGCCGGATCAACGGCTCGGTCAGCCGCGTCCCGGCGTTCACCGCCTCCGAGGCGAACCGGCCCTTGTCGCACAGCCACGACTGGTTGACCGGGTCCGAGTCCATGCCGAGCAGCCGCGTGATCCGGTTCGCCGACGACTGGACCGCCGCCCGGCAGCCGAAGGCGCACAGCGTGCAGGTCGACTCCACCTGGTCGAGGTCCCAGGGCCGGGCCGTGAAACGGTAGGGCGACGCCGTCAACGCCCCCACCGGACAGATCTGCACGGTGTTGCCGCTGAAGTAGGAGCTGAAGGCCTCGCCCCCGAAGACGTTCACCTCGACGAGGTCACCGCGTCCGAGGAAGTCGATCTGGGCTTCGCCCGCCACCTCGTTGGCGAAGCGGACGCAGCGGCCACACTGGATGCAGCGTTCCCGGTCGAGCAGCACGAGCTCGGAGATGGCAATGGGCTTGGCCCAGTGCCGCTTCTCCTCGAGGAACCGGCTCTCCCCGGGGCCGTAGGCGAGGACCTGGTCCTGCAGCGGGCACTCGCCCCCCTTGTCGCAGACGGGACAGTCGAGCGGATGGTTCACGAGCAACAGCTCGAGCACGCCGTCCTGCGCCTTCTTCACCTTGTCGGAGGTCGTCACCACCTCCATGCCGTCGGCCACGGCCACGTAGCAGGCGGGCTGCAGGGTGGCCCCCCGGGGACCCGACACCTCGACCAGGCACATCCGGCACATCCCCACCGGCTTCATCCGCGGGTGGTAGCAGAACCGGGGGATGAAGGTCCCGGCCCGCTCGGCCGCGGCGATCAGGAACTCGCCCGCCCCGGCCGTGACGGCACGGCCGTCGACGGTGATCTCGACCGTCGCCCCGGCCGCGGTGTGCGGGGCGATGGCATGGTGCGAGGTGACGACGGGATCAGCCATGGGGACCCGCTCCGAAGGGACAGGCTCCGTCTTTCACGTGCAGCAGGAACTCGTCGCGGAACATCCGGATGGCGGAGGCGATGGACGACGGGATGGAGGACCCGAGCACGCAGATCGTCGTCTGCTGCGGGGGCCAGCTCACGCCCGGGGCCAGGTTGTCGGAGATGTCCATCAACAGGTCGAGGTCGCTCTCGAGGCCGGTGCCGTCCTCGATCCGGCGCAGGATCTTCTCCAGCCAGCCGCTGCCCTCGCGACACGGTGTGCACTGGCCGCACGACTCCCGCCAGAAGAACCGCGTGATCCGCCAGGCGGCGCGCACCACGCAGGTCGAGTCGTCCATCACCACCACCGAACCGGAACCGAGCATCGACCCGGCCGCCCCCACCTCGTCCTGGCCGAGCGGCAGGTCGACCTGGTCGGGCCCGAACCACGGGGCCGAGGCGCCCCCGGGGATGAAGGCCTTCAGCTCCCGGCCACCGGGCAGGCCGCCGCCGAGGACGGGCGCGTAGATCAGGTCGCGGAAGGTGGTCTTCACCATCTCCACCTCGTAGACCCCCGGCCGCCGGACATGGCCGGCCAGCGCGAAGAGCCGCGTCCCCGTCGAGCGGCCTTCGCCCAGCGCGCTGAAGGCGGCGGCGCCGTGGGTCATCACCCAGGGCAGGTTGGACAGCGTCTCCACGTTGTTCACCACCGTCGGCTCCCCGTAGAGGCCGATCGCGGCGGGGAAATAGGGCGGCTTGATCCGGGGGAAGCCGCGCTTGCCCTCGAGGCTCTCGATCAGCGCCGTCTCCTCCCCGCAGATGTAGGCGCCGGCGCCGGGGTGCACCACGATGTCGACGGAGAAGCCCGACCCGAAGATGTCGCGGCCGACCGCCCCGTGGCCGTAGGCGTCGTTCACCGCCGCGGTCACCCGTTCGAGACCGAGCGCGAACTCGCCGCGGATGTAGATGAACGCCGTCGTCACCTGCAGCGCGTAACAGGCGATCACGACACCCTCGACGAGTTGATGGGGGTCGCGCTCGATGAGCAGGTGGTCCTTGAAGGTGGCCGGCTCGCTCTCGTCGCCGTTCACCACCAGATAGCTCGTCGGCGCCTTCCGCAACATCGACCACTTCCGGCCGGCCGGGAAGCCGGCCCCGCCCCGGCCCAGCAGGCTGACGGCGTCCACGTCGTGGGACACGGCCTCGGGCGTCATCGCGAGGGCCTTCCGCAGACCCTCGTAGCCCCCGGTGGCCAGGTACCGCTCGAGCGTGTGCGAGTCGTCGTACTCGAGCCGCGACGTCACGATCCGGGGGGCGTCGGTCACCGCCATCAGCCGGCCCCCTTCGATTCCGACGATTTCGACTCCGACGCCGCGGCCGCGGCTTTCGATTCCGACGCGGCGGCGCGATCGGCCATGGCCGCGGCGGCCGCCTGCCGCTCGGTGCGCAGGCTGACGGCGTCCACCCGGAGCCCTCCGTCGCGGCGCACCCGGACGAGCGTGCCGTGCCGGGGCACCTCGTCGTCCAGCCGGCCCTCCCGGAGGTCGTCGACGAGCCGGTCGAAGTCATCATGGGTGACGTCGCCGAAGAAGCGGTGGTTCACCTGCAGGCACGGGGCCCGGCCGCAGTCGGCCAGGCACTCGGCGTCCTCCAGGGTGAAGCTGCCGTCGGCCGACGTGGCGCCGGTGCGGATCCCGAGGGTCTGCTCGGCGTGCTCGAGCAGCTCGTAGGCGCCGCGCAGCATGCAGGCGATGTTCGTGCACACCGTCACCACGTAGCGGCCGACCTCCTCGGTGTGCAGCATGTCGTAGAAGGTGGCCGTGCCGAGGACCTCGGCCGGCGTGATCCCCACCAGCTCGGCGATCTCGGCCATGGCCTCGGGCCGCAACCAGCCGTCCTGCTCTTGCGCCAGGTGGCACAGGGGAATCAGCGCCGAGCGCGGATGTGGGTAGAGCGCCACGATCTCCCGGGCGCGCGCCATCACCTCGGGGGGCAGATGCGGCTGGGTCATCGGCCGGGCTCCGTCGGTCGCATCGGCATCATGGTCGGCATCGCCGTCAAGGTCGGCACCGTCGTCATCGGTCGGACTCGCCCATGACGGGGTCGACCGACGAGGTGGTGGCGATGGCGTCGGCCACGAGGCCCCCGCGGAGCATGACGGGGAGGCTCTGCATGTTGACGAACGAGGGGCCGCGGATGTGCATCCGGTAGGGCTTGGCCGAGCCGTCCGAGACCATGTAGCAACCGATCTCGCCCCGGGGTGACTCGATGGCGGTGTAGACCTCGCCCTCGGGGACCTTGAAGCCCTCGGTGAAGATCTTGAAGTGGTGGATGAGGGCCTCCATCGATTCGTCGATGCGGGCCCGCGGCGGCGGGGTGACCTTTTTGTCCTGGACGCGGTAGTCGCCGCGGGGCATCCGCTCGAGAACCTGCCGGATGATCTTGATCGATTCCCGGACCTCGTTGAAGCGGATGGCGTACCGATCGAAATTGTCGCCGTAGGTTCCCACGATGACGTCGAAGTCGACCTCGTCGTAGGCCAGGTAGGGCATCGTCCGGCGGAGGTCCCAGGCGATGCCGGTGGAACGGAGGATGGGCCCGGTGGCGGAGAGGGCGAGTGCCTCCTCGGCCGTCAGCGCGCCCACTCCTTCGGTCCTCTCGCGGAAGATGGGTTGGCCGGTGATGAGCTGGTCGTAGTCCTCGAGACGGGCGTCGATGGTGTCGATGATGACGTTGACGTCGTCCTCCCAGCCATCGGGAAGATCGGCGGCGGTCCCGCCGGGACGGATGAAGTTGTGGTTCATCCGCACACCGGTCGTCTTCTCGAAGAAACCGAGGACCATCTCGCGCTCACGGAAGCCGAAGATCATCATCGTCGTCGAGCCGAGGTCCATGCCGTTGGTGGCCAGCCACATCAGGTGGGAGGCGACCCGCTGCATCTCGGCCAAGAGCATCCGGATCCAGATGGCCCGCGGCGGCAGCTCGATGCCGAGAAGGGCTTCGGTGGCCATGGAGAAGACCAGCTCGTTGGTGAGAGGGGAGAGGTAGTCCATGCGGGTGACGTTGGTCGAGCCCTGTTGGTAGGTGAGCTCCTCCCCCGTCTTCTCCATGCCGGTGTGCAGATAACCGATGACCGGCTTCGTCCGCAGCACGGTCTCACCGTCGAGCTCCATCATCAACCGGAGCACACCGTGGGTCGACGGGTGCTGGGGCCCGAAGTTGATGATCATCGTCTCGTCGTCGGGGATTTCGACATTCATGTCGGAGGGCTCGCCGGCGGCCGTGTCCTCGGGGAGCCGGAGCACCGATCCCCGCTCGCGCGCCAGCTCGTCGGGCGGCGTCTCGCCCCGCGGCAGCAACTCCTGGCCGCCCTCCTCGGTCTCCCCGATCAGCCCTGTCGGCGTGGTCAGGTCGACCCTCGGTGTCTCCTCGGCCGTCATCGCGGTGTCTCCTCGGCCGTCATCGCGGACCCGGGGCTTCTTTGAACTGGACGGGGACACGACCGACGCCGTAGTCCTTGCGCAGGGGGTAGCCCTCCCAGTCCTCGGGCATGAGGATCCGGGTGAGATCGGGATGGCCGGCGAAGCGGATGCCGAACATGTCGAAGGCCTCGCGCTCCATGGCCTCGGCCCCGGGGTAGAGGTCCCACAGCGAACGGACCTCGGCCGAGTCCTCGGGGACCTGGACGCGCACCCGGACGCGTCGGGCGGCCGACAGCGAGAGCAGGTTGGCCACCACCTCGAAACGCTCGGCCACGACGCCGTCGGGAAGGGTTCGTCCCGGGTGGGTCAGGTAGTCCACCGCCGTCAGGTCGGCCAACATGGCGAAGCCGTCGGTCTTGTAGGCCGCCACCGTCTCGTGGTAGCGGTCACGCGACGGGAAGATCACGTCCTGACCGGTCGAGGTCACGGGCTGCGTTGTCACTGGTTCGGTGGTCACGGGTTGCGTGGTCACTGGTTCGGTGGTCATCGGGGGGTGGCGACGTGGACGTCGTCGGGACGCTCGGGCGTCCAGCCCGGGATCTGGTTGGAACGGGAGGCGGCCGCGTCGCGTCGGCGGGTGATCTCGCCCGTCCGGATCTTCTCGTGGAGGGTCAAGATGGTGTGGAGGAGGGTCTCCGGGGTGGGTGGGCAGCCGGGGGCGTAGACGTCGACGGGGACGATCTGGTCGACACCCTGGACGATGGCGTAGTTGTTGAACATGCCACCGGTCGAGGCGCAGACGCCCATGGAGATGACCCACTTGGGCTCCATCATCTGGTCGTAGACCTGGCGGAGGACGGGGGCCATCTTCTGCGAGACGCGACCGGCCACGATCATGAGGTCGGCCTGGCGGGGCGAGGCCCGGAAGACCTCCATGCCGAAACGGGAGATGTCGTAGTCGGCGGTGCCGACGGCCATCATCTCGATGGCGCAACAGGCGAGGCCGAAGGTGACCGGCCAGACCGAGTTGCGGCGTGACCACTTGACCAGGTCCTCGAGACGGCCGGTCAGGAAATTGTGCTGCAGGTCTTCGAGCCCCACGGGCGCTGCCTGCCGCTACGCCGCCCGGCCCGTCGGGGGCCCGGCGTCGGGCCCGACACGGGCGATGGTCGATTGGGTGGTCCGGCTCTCGTCGGAGAGGGCGGGGCGCAGTCTCTTGGCCGGGCCCCAGTCGAGCGCGCCGTTGGAGACGAGATAGAGGAAGGAGACGAAGACGATGACGGCGAAGACGATGACCTCGACGAGGCCGAAGGTGCGCAGTGACCGGAAGATGACGGCCCAGGGGTAGAGGAAGACGATCTCGATGTCGAAGATGATGAAGATCATGGCGACGAGGTAGAAGCGGACCGGGAAGCGTTGGGGAGGTTCGCGGTCGGGGACGATGCCGCACTCGTAGGGGGCGAGCTTGGCCGTGGTGGGCCGCTTGCGGGGGGCGAGGAGGGCGGACGCGACGAAGGAGAGGGCCGCGAAGAGAAAGCCCAGCACCAGCAGCACCACGATGGGCAGATATTGGTCCATGGCCGGTTCGGTTCTAGCACGACGGCTTTGCGGCAGGCACATCGGGAAATGTGCTGGCGGCCGAGGCTGACCGGATGTCCCCGGCGGGTATGCCGGGGCGCGATCGCTGTCTAGCATCGCGGTCGTGACGGGGAACGGAATCGGCGACGACGGCTCGGTCCACGACGTGCTCGTGATCGGCGGGGGGCCGTCCGGAGCCGCCTGCGGCTACTGGCTGGCCGACGCCGGCTGGGACGTGGTGGTGGTGGAGAAGAAGCACTTCCCGCGGGCGAAGACCTGCGGTGACGGGCTGACGCCTCGGTCGGTGCGGCAGCTGGCCGACATGGGTCTCGAGGGCGCGATGACCGGCGCCCACCGCTTCGAAGGGCTGCGGTCGTGCGCCTACGGGATGACGATGGACCTGTCCTGGCCCGATCACCCGTCGTTCCCGCCCTACGGCTACGTGATCACCCGGCACGATCTCGACCAACTGGTGTCGGAGCGGGCGGCGAAGGCGGGGGCGCTCGTCTGGGAGGGCGCCGAGGCGGTTGCGCCGATGCTCGGCGACGCGGCGGCCGATGGCACTCTGCCCCCGTGCGCCGGGGCGGTCGTCCGCGACGTCGACGGGGGTGGCACGGTCGAGGTGCGGGCGCGGTACGTGGTCGTCTGCGACGGGGCGAACTCGCGCTTCGGCCGGGCGCTCGGCACCTCGAGGGAGAGGTCGTACCCGATGGGGATGGCGCTGCGGGGGTACTACCGGTCACCGCGCCACGACGACCGGTTCATCGAGTCCCATCTCGACATCCGTGACGAGACGGGGAAGGTCGTGCCGGGATACGGCTGGGTCTTCCCCCTGGGCGACGGCCGGGTGAACGTCGGGGTCGGTCTGCTCTCGGTCGAGGGCCGGTGGAAGGGCGTGAACACGAGCAAGCTGATGGACACCTTCGTGGCCTCGGCGCCCGGCTACTGGGAGCTCTCCCCCGCCGCTTCCTGCGGGGCACCGACGGGCGGGAAGCTGCCGATGGGCATGTCGGTGGGGCCCCGGATGGGACCGACGACGCTGGTGGTGGGCGACGCCGCCGGCGCGATCAATCCGTTCAACGGCGAAGGGATCGCCTACGCCTACGAGACGGGCCGGCTGGCCGCGGCCTGCCTGGGCCGGGCGCTGTCGGGCGAGGGGGCCGGGGCACTGGCCGACTACCCGGCGCAGCTCGAGGAGGCCTACGGGCTCTATTACCGGGTGGCCCGCGACTTCGTCCGGATGATCAGCAATCCCGACGTGATGCGGGCCTGCGTGCAGACGGGGATGCACTCCCGGTCGATCATGGGCTGGCTGATGCGGATCATGGCCAACCTGCTGCGGCCCGAGGAGGTCGGTCCGGCCGAGGCGGCCTACCGGGCCATGGCCGGGATCGCCCGGTCCCTGCAGTCCTCCTGAGGGCTATTTCTTCTTCGGCAGGCTGGCCGCGACGCGGCCCTCGACGGCCGAGATCAGGCTGCTGCCGGTGGTGGCCGGGAAGCCGGAAGGACTCGCCATGGCCACGATGGCCTGGGCACGACCACCGAAGATGACGACGACGGCGGTGACGACGGTGGCCTTCCCCGCCGTGCGGGCGACGTCGAAGGCCTGGACGTGCAGACGGCTGGTGGGGACGCCGGTCACCGTGGCCGGTTGGACCGTGACCGAGGTGAACGTGGCGGCGGCGCTGCCGGCGGCATAGGGCAGCATGGCCTGGGCGTAGGGCTTGTAGCAGGTGGCGAAGGCGGCGGCGGCGGAGAAGACGTTGAAGTCGGCGTGCTCGGACGTCGGGCCCCTCATGACGGCGACGGCCGAGCTGACCGAGAGACCGGCGCCCCCCGGGTCGCCGTAGACGGGGGTGGTCGCCACGGCCGTCCGGGCCGGGGAGGGGCCGCCGAAGGCACGGGTGACTTCCGCCGTGGGCACCTTCAGGCACTGGGCGAGCGTGGCGGTGGCGGTCCTCTGCGCGGCGGTGGCGGCGGCCGAGGGGACGGCGACCGAGACGAGGGCACTGTTCGAGGAGCCGGGCGTCGTCTTCCATCCCGGCAGGTCCGACGCCTGGACGCCGACGTGGGCGGCCAGGGCGACGTCGCCCTGGAGCTGGACCGGGGTGGGAGCGGCGTGCCCGGACTTCGAGTGGTGCCGCTCGTAGTACCAGCCACCGGCGGCGCCGATGACGAGCAGGATGACGACGAGCAGGATGACGATGCGGCCCGAGACACGCCGGTGACGGACGGGTGGAGGCGGCGGCGTCAGCCTGTCGCGCTCCTCCTCGGCCGGCGTGCCGGTGGATCCCGAGGACCCAGCGCCGACCATGGCCGATCCCGCCATGGCTGATCCCGAGACTGCGGCGGCACCGACGAACCGGCTTCCCGGCGTGGTTGACCCGGCCTTCGGCTCGGACGCCGCGTCGGGGGCGCCGGTCTTGGCGGCGTCGTCACCCTTGGCTTTATCGGCCGTCTTGCCTACGTCAGCCGCCTTGGTGGATTCGTCCTTGGTGGCCTCGTCCTTCTTGCCGGCCAGGAATTTGCCCGGTTCGACCTTCTGGGGGGGCTCGTCTCGCTTGACCGACGGCTCGACCTTGGCAAAGACCGGTGGCTCGATCTTCGGAGGCGACGGCGGCCGAGGCGGAGGCGGAGGCGGAGGCGGAGGCGGTGGCGGAGGCGGTGGCGGAGGCGGAGGCGGAGGCGGAGGCGGAGGCGGTGGCGGAGGCGGTGGCGGTGGCGGAGGCGGTGGCGTCTCGGCCTTGGGAGGCATGCCGACCTTCGGGCTGTCGGAGGCCTTGACCGCGTCGGTGCCCTTCGACGACTCGCCCTTGGCCGGAGGTGCGCCCAGTGGCGTCCCGGACGGGACGGCTGATCCTGCCTTCGCTCCTGCGGCCGCGGCCGCGGTCGCCGTTCCTGCAGCGGCCGCCGATGCCGCGATGGCTCCGGCTTCGGCCGCCTTTGCGACGCCGGCCGACGGCGTGCTCATGCCAGGCCGATCGCGATCTGTCTTGAGCGGAGGAGGGGGCGGAGGAGGGGGCGGGGGCGGAGGAGGGGGCGGCGGGGCAGCCGAGGTCGGCGTGCCGGCGGTCCCGACACCGGGCGTCGTAGAGCCGACAGCGGGGGGCGGCGGAGGAGGTGGAGGCGGCGGCGGAGGGGGTGGCGGTGGTGGTGTAGCCGACGTCGTCGGAGGGGGCGGAGGTGTCGGAGTCTGGAGATTCGGCATCGCCGACGCCGGCGGAGGCGGTGGTGGTGGCGGGGGCGGAGGAGGGGGTGGCGCAACCGACGTCGCCGGAGGAGCCGGCGGAGCCGACGGAGGAGGTGGCGGCGGCGGAGGGGGCGGGGGGGGCGGCGGCGGCGGCGGGGCCGAAGCGGTGGGTGCCGGCGGAGCCGGGGCGGTGGCCACGGGCACGACCGGGACCACCACAGGGGTGTGGGCCGCCGAGGGCGGAGCCGGAGCAGGAGCAGGCGCGGGAGCAGGAGCCGACGCCGGAGCAGGAGCCGACGCCGGAGCGGAGGCCGCTGCTCCGTAGCGGGTGGCGAGCGCGGTGACCTTGGACTGCAGACTGGAGGCGAGCTCGGTCGGCACCGCGTGGGTGGGAACGAGGAACTCGAGGGGTCGACCACCGGCATCGAAGGCCAGCGCCGTCGCGGGCGTACCGTCGGGCAACGTCGCCGTCGAGCGGACCTGGGGCACGGAGATGCTCGACCACGGAGCTGTCCGCGGCTCGCCCCCACCGGGGACGATCACCGTCATCCCCCGGGCGTCCATCAGCAGCGACAGGCCGCCCACGGCCGCAGGACCGTCGGGCGTCGTTCCCGAGACGACGACACCATCGAGGCGGAGGTCTTCGGCGTCGGTCACTGGCGACATTGTCACATCTCCGTTCCGGTACAGAAACCACTGACCCTAGGAGGGCGCGCGCCACATAATGGCGTCGGGGGGAGCTTCGGCAGACCAGGGCCGCGACCTAAGCCGCCCGGCCATTCATTGCCTAGTGCAAACGGTTAGCGGGGCACGTGCACGAACTGGACGAGCTCCATGTCTTCGTAGATGACGTCGGAATTCAAGACCTTCGTGAAGGGGAAGATCGTCCGGGCGCTGAAGGCGGGGTCGGCCAGCATGTCGTTCTCGATCTGCTCGCACTTCGTGCCCAACGTCTCGTAGCCGGGGGCCCAGACGTACCACAGGCTGTGGGAGGCGGCGCTCAGGGACTCGAGCTTCAGGGCGAACTGAGCCGGGTTGCCGGCCGCCGTGGCGGCGCCGTAGTCGACCCAATTGACGAACTGGGGTCCCGTCTGGCGGGGGAAGGTCAGCTGCCGATATCGGCCGCTGGGCAGCAGATGGCTGACCGAGGGCCCGAGCTGGTCGGGGCAATAGGCCACCACATCGCCCGGTTGGCCGAACTTGGCCAGTGCCGCCGCCACCTGCCCGGCCTGGGTCCGGCTGGTCCAGATATTGGGCAAGCTGCCGGCCACGCCGAAGGCCACGGTAGCGGCCATCACGCCGGCCCGGATCCGTTGATCGGCGAAGGTGGCGAATCCCAGGGCCACCAGAAGGGTCAGGAAGACGAAGATCACCGACGCGTAGCGCGCCTGGAAGGCACTCCGGCTCGCATAGCCCCCGATCACCGCGGCGGCCAGCGTGCCGACGGTCACGATCGCCAGTCCCCGGCCGGCGGGGCGCGTCCGGAGGTCGAGAATGACGTGCCGGTACCCTCCGGCCACGCCGAAGAGACCGAGGCCGGCCAGGGCGAAGTACAACAGCGCCAGTGCCCGGCCCTGGTTGGTGGCCCCGCCCGCGAACGAGGTCACGGCGTTCACCAAGGCGGCGAAGTCGGCCGGGATGGCCCACGGCGTCCCCGTGTGGCGGGACTGGTAGATGAAGGTCGGCAGCCACGGCAGGAAGGTCAGTCCGGCCACGATCACGGCGCCCAAGGCGGCGCGCGCCCCCGGTCGTCGCCCGATCGGGCCACGCCAGGCCTGCCAGGCCAGCCACAGCGCCGTCACCCCGATCAGATAGAGCGACCAGTAGTGGCTGTAGAGCAGGGCCGACGCCGTGACGGCCACGGCGATGAGGTTGCCGGCGGCCGGACGTTCGAGGGCCCGCTGCAGGGCGACCAGACCCGCCGCGGTCAGAAAGCCCACCAACGCGTACATCCGGTTCTCGGTGGCGTAGCGCACGGCGAAGGGTGAGCTCGCCACCAGGACGACCACGCCGATGGCCACCGTCCGTCCGCCGAGACGCCGACCGGCGATCCAGACGAAGGGAAGCGTCGCGCAGCTGAGCACGCCCGACAGGGCCCGGACGGCCACGTCGGACGAGCCGAAGGCATCGATCCAGAAATGCAGGAGGTAGTAGTACAGCGGCGGCGCACCGTCGCGCCGTAACGCCCCCTGGATCTCGTTCAGCGGCAGCCGGGAGATGTTCAGCGTCAGCGCCTCGTCGAGCCACATGTCGCTCCGGGTCCAGAAGCGCAGCACGAGACCGATGGCGACGGTGAGCACCGCTCCCGCCACGAGCAGGCCGTGGAACCAGCGCGGTGCCAGCCAGGGGGTCTCGGGGTCACGGGGCAGGGTGCCCGCCGCTGCCTCCTCGGGGCGGGGGGCGACCGGTTCGCCGTCGACCACCGGGGCACCGGCCGGTGCCGTGCCCACGTCGACGGCCAGCGCCGCCTTCACCGCATCCATGGCCGCATGGTAACGAAGGCCCGGGGGACCCTCGGGTCAGACCGTCCCCCGCCGCTCTTCCCTGCGGACCACGTCCCACATCCTCTCCTGCTCGGCCTCCGACATATGGGGGTCGGTCACCTTCCACTCCACGATGGCCCGCAGCGTTGCACGGACGGGACCCAGATCGAAGCAACCGGTGAAGGCGTCGACGAGCATCCGGCGACCCCGGCCGAGCAGCGCCGCTTTCAGCCGGCCGACGGGAATCTCTCCCGCCATCATGAGCACCCAGGCCAGCGCCACGTCGGAAGGGCCGGCACCCTTCCTGGCGTTGGACCAGTCGATCACCACAGGGCCGTGGGGCCCGATCAGAACGTTCAAGGGATGCAGATCGAGGTGGACCAGGGCCGACCCCGCCGGGCCCGGGCCGCCGGCCAACCCCTCGGGAGCGGGGATCTCGTGCAGTCGCCGATGGAGTTCCCCGAGGAGGGCGCCGTTGGCCTTCAGCGTCCAGGGCTTGCGGACGAGGACATCCCCCATCGAAAGCCCCTCGATCCGTTCCATCACCAGGTCGGTGCCGTCGTCGCTCAGATGGTCGATGGCGGGCACCGGATAGCCGTGGCCGCGGACGTACTCCATCACCTTCGCCTCGGCCGCGATCGACCGCCCGTCGCGCGATCGCCGCAGCACGAGCCCGGGCCCGTAGGCGAAGATCTCGGCGTCGCGACCCGACGCGATCAGGGGACCGGGCCCGGTCATCGCGACGCCGTGATCGAGCCGGCGACCTCGGCCGCCACGGCGACGACGGCGTCGAGCACCTCGTCGGTGTGGGCGAGACCGGGGAACATCGCCTCGTAGGGACCGGGCGCGAGCGCCACGCCCCGCTCGAGCATCGCGCTGAAGAAACGCGCGTACATCCCGTTGGCCACCGATGCCCGTGCCATCGCGTGATCGACCACCGGATCGGCGCAGAAGAAAAGTCCGACCAGCGGCCCGACCACCGGTACCTGCACGGTCACGCCGGCCGACGACAGAGCCTCGGCCAGAGCCGATCCGAAGCGCCCGGCGCGTGCCGAGAGCGACTCGTAGTCGGCCGGCCCCACCGCGTCGAGCACGGCCAGACCGGCGGCGGTGGCGAGCGGGTTTCCCGACAGCGTCCCCGCCTGGTAGACGGGCCCGTCGGGGGCGAGCAGGGCGAGAATGTCGCGCCGCCCTCCGAAGGCGCCCACGGGCAGCCCCCCGCCGATCACCTTGCCGAAGCACCACAGATCGGGTCGCACCCCGTACCGGGCGGTGGCCCCGCCGGGCCCCAGCCGGAAACCGGTGATCACCTCGTCGAAGATCAGCAGGGCCCCGGCGTCGTCGCAGGCCCGGCGCAGCCCCTCGATGAATCCGGCCGCCGGCGCCACCAGACCCATGTTGGCCGCCACCACCTCGACGATCACGCAGGCGACGGACTCGTCGAGCTCGGGCATCACGTTGTAGGGCGCCACGATCGTGTCGGCCACCGCCGACGAGGGCACGCCCGCCGATCCCGGTAGCCCGAGCATCGCCACCCCGCTGCCCCCTCCGGCCAGCAGCGCGTCCGAGTGGCCGTGGTAGCAGCCGTCGAACTTCACCACCCGGTCGCGACCGGTGAAACCCCGGGCCACCCGGATGGCGCTCATCGCCGCCTCGGTGCCCGAAGAGACGAGCCGCACCTGCTCGCAGCCCGGCACCCGCCCGCAGATCGTCTCGGCCAACCGGACCTCGCCGACGGTCGGCGCACCATAGGTCGTCCCCCGTGTCGCCGCCTCGGTGATGGCCGCCGTCACCACCGGATGGCCGTGCCCGAGCAGCACGGCCCCGTAGGACTGGACCATGTCGATGTAGCGCCGGCCCTCGACGTCCCAGACGTAGGGTCCCTCACCCCGGACGACGGTGTAGGGGGTCCCCCCCACCGCTGCGAACGACCGCACGGGCGAGTCGACGCCTCCCGGGATCACCCGCCGGGCCCGCGCGAACCAGGCCTCGTTGCTGTCCGGTGTGGCTTCATCGGGTCTCTCGGCGTCACCCACCCAGGGCCTCGGCCACCTCGGCGGCGAAGTAGGTGAGGATGATGTCGGCGCCGGCCCGCTTGATGGCCGTCAGGTGCTCGAGCGCCACCGCGTCACCGTCGATCCAGCCCCGCTCGGCCGCCGCCTTCACCATCGAGTACTCCCCGCTCACGTGGTACGCCGCCAGGGGCACCTCGATACCGGCGGCGACCTCGGCGATCACGTCGAGGTAGGCGAGGGCCGGCTTCACCATCACGATGTCGGCTCCCTCGGCCACGTCGAGCGCCACCTCGCTCAGCGCCTCCCGCCGGTTCCGGACGTCCTGCTGGTAGGCCCGCCGGTCCCCTCCCCCGGCGATCGTCACGTCGACGGCCTCGCGGAAGGGCCCGTAGAGCGCCGACGCGTATTTCGCCGCGTAAGCGAGCACCGCCACCTCGGTCCTCCCCGCCCCGTCCAGCGCGCTGCGGATGGCCGCCACCTGACCGTCCATCATCCCGCTCGGCGCCACCACGTCGGCCCCGGCTTCGGCCTGGGCCACCGCCACCCGTTGGTACAGCTCGAGGGTGGCGTCGTTGTCGACGCTGCCGTCGGGCCGCAGCACGCCGCAGTGGCCGTGATCGGTGTACTCGTCGAGACAGAGATCGGCGATCAGCACCAACTCGTCGCCCACGGCCCGGCGCAGTTCGGCCAGCGCCACCTGCACGATCCCGTCTCTGTCCCACGCCCCCGATCCGGTCGCGTCCTTCGACGTCGGCACCCCGAAGAGAACGAGCCCGGGGACACCGAGCGAGATCAGCCGCTTCGCCTCGAGCACGAGCGATGCCACCGTGTGCTGGCTCTGGCCCGGCAGCGACGAGATCGGGACGGGCTCGCTGATCCCCTCGCGGACGAACAGCGGAGCCACCAGGTCGTCCACCGTCACCGTCGTCTCGGCCACCAGCCGTCGCAGGACCGCCGTTCGCCGCAGCCGGCGCATCCGGCGCGCCGGGAACGACGCCGCCGCTGTCCACGACCTCGGGCTTTCCACCGCTCCAGGGTACCGGCGCCTCCCGATCCCCCGCCGCCCGAGATCCACGACCTCTCCAACCCCATCTTCCACTTTCGTCACTCCCCTTGCCGGTTGCCCGGTCGTTCCCACCCGTCGCCCGGCGTCTCACCACAGGCAGGGACCGAGTGACCCTTCAGTGTGACTGATACACCCTGATGTCAACCTGTGATCATGAAGTTGGCGGTCTTCGAGCGGGCCCTCCGCGAACTCCAGGTGGAGCTGTCGGACTGCGAGCCGGCTCTCATCGCCACCGGGGACGCGGTCAGGCTTTTCGACGTCTTGAACGCGATCGAGCGGACCGTCGTGGCGGCCAAGACCCTCGTCGCCGGTCGGGCGGCGGACTCCGGACGTTGGCGAAGCGAGGGCCACCGCAGCCCCGCCTCGTGGGTGGCACAGACGACCGGCAGCGGCATCGGCGACGCCACCGGTCTGTTGGAGACGGCCGAGCGGCTCGTCTCTCTCCCCGAGACCACCGAGGCTCTGCGCCGCGGCGAGCTGTCGGCCGCACAGCTGAAGGAGATCGCCGCCACCGCCGTAGAGAATCCCGCGGCCGAGAAGGAATTGATCGCCGCCGCCGCCCACAGCGGCCTGAAGGGACTGCGCGACGAATGCCGCCGGGTGAAGGCCCGGGCCATCGGCGAGGCCGACGCCCGCGAGCGCTACGAGCAGATCAGGAAGAACCGGTCACTCGTCACATGGACCGACTCCGACGGTATGGGCCGGGTGGAGGCCCGACTCACCCCCGACGCCCTGGGCCGCTTCGTCGCCGCCATTCAGAGCGAGGCCAACGCCATCTTCAAAGAGGCCCGGAAATCCGGTCACCACGAGTCGCCCATGGCCTATGCGGCCGACGCGTTGCTCGCTCTCGTCACCGGCACGAGCGCCACCGGCACTTCGTCCGGCTCTCCGTCCGGCACCGGCGCGACCTCCAAAGTGGCGCGGCCCACCACGATGATGCATCTGCGGGTCGATCTGGCCGCCCTGCGACGGGGCAACCTCGAGGACGGGGAGGTCTGCGAGATCCCGGGCGTCGGCCCGGTGCCGCTCGCCACCGCGGTCAACGAGGTCGGGAATTCGCTGCTGAAGGTGATCATCGGCAACGCCGTCGACGTCGCCAGCGTCTGTCACGTGGGACGGGCCATCCCGGCCCACATCCGCAGCGCCCTCGAAGATCGCGACGAGTCTTGTGTTGTCCCGGGCTGCGACGTCGCCCGGGGCCTCGAGAACGACCACTACCAGATCGGTTTCGTCCAGGACGGCCCGACCGAGTTGTGGAATCTCTGCCGGCTCTGTCGCTGGCACCACTACTTGAAGACCCACTGCGGCTATGCCATCACCGGCGGTCCCGGGTCCTGGGAGTGGCAGGGGGG